>Ga0080005_133979_pt1 | contig 75791 bp, 80 predicted proteins | sample JossMetagenome_2_FD_69208 | JGI IMG/M metagenome (GOLD analysis project Ga0080005, IMG submission 69208) | Hot spring sediment microbial communities from Joseph's Coat, Yellowstone National Park, USA - JC3_ASED (SPADES assembly) (version 2) | ecosystem: Environmental > Aquatic > Thermal springs >...
GTATGTAGAGGTTTGCGAAAGTAAGGAACAAAAGGGCATAAGGCAGGTGGTAGAGGGTGTAAGTTCTCAGATAAAGCTTTTCAACCGAGTAAGCAGGTGGAGGAAAGGGATTACCTTACTTGCTTACCTTTATGGCTACGCTATAGGCTATAGCTTTTTCAGGAAGTCTCAAATATGGGGGTAATTTTTCACCCGACGTATTTTTAACCTGTGAGTTAAATTAATACCTATGAAAACGATTTTTAACAAGAGTCTTATAGAGAAGTACGACAAACCGGGTCCCAGATACACCAGCTACCCTCCCGCCACGGAGTTCACCGAAAGCGTAGGAAAGGAAGACTACAAGAAAAAGCTCTTAGAGAGTAATCAAGGCAAGAGGCCTCTTTCTTTGTATATCCATATCCCCTTCTGTGAGAGCGCTTGCTGGTTCTGTGGGTGCAATGTGATCATATCCCACAGAAAGGATGTAAGCAGAAGATACTTAGACTACCTATACAGAGAGATGGAACTTTTAGGTAGATACTTAGACAAAACAAGGAAGGTGGTGCAGATCCACTGGGGCGGTGGGACTCCCAACTTCCTTACTGTGGAAGAAATGGAAGAACTTTTCTCAAAAATAAAGGAAAACTTTTCTGTAGATGAGGATGCAGAAATAAGCATAGAGATAGACCCAAGATATCTGTCTGAGGGACAGTTGGAAACCCTAAGACAGCTTGGCTTTAACAGGGTCAGCATGGGTCTGCAGGATTTAGATGAGGAGGTTCAGAGGGCGATAAACCGTATACAGCCAGAATCCCTAATGAGGGATGTTATGAAACAACTGAGGGACCTGGGCTTTAAAAGCATAAACATAGACCTCATATACGGACTTCCCTATCAAACGCCGGAGAAGTTCAGAAGAACCATAGAAAAAACCATAGAGCTTGACCCAGACCGGGTTGCGGTTTATAACTTTGCCTATGTACCCTGGCTAAAGCCCCTTCAAAGAAGAATAGACCCAAGTACCCTTCCACCACCGGAGGACAAACTAGCTATCCTTGAGATGACAATTGAAATGTTCCAATCGGCGGGCTATCTTTACATTGGAATGGACCACTTTGCCAAGCCAGAGGACGAGCTGGCAATAGCCCAGAGGGAAGGAAGCCTTTGGAGGAACTTTCAGGGCTACACCACTAAAAAGGGTGTGGACCTAATAGGCATAGGTGCCACATCCATTGGTATGTTCTACGATGCGTACTTTCAAAATTACAAAACCCTGAGGGAGTACTATTTGGCTTTGGATAGTGGAGATTTTGCCACCATGAGGGGCTTTTTGCTGGGGCAGGAGGACCTTCTCAGAAGGGAAGTAATTATGGATTTGATGTGCAACTTTAGGTGTGATTTTGACCGTATAGAGAAGGCTTTTGGTATAAACTTTGAAGAGCACTTTGAAGAGGAACTTGAGCAACTCAAGGACATGGAAAGGGATGGACTGGTAGAGATCAAAGACAGGGCTATAAGGGTTTTGCCTATGGGCAGGCTGCTTGTTAGAAATGTGGCTATGACCTTTGACCAGTATTTACCAAAGAAAAAGGAAATGCGCTTTTCAAGAACCATATGAGTCTTCTGAGCTTGGAGCGGGTTAGTAAAGCATACAAGGTGAGTGCGGGGCTTTTTAGAACAAAGAGTTTTTTCGCCTTGCAGAATGTTAACCTGCGGATGGAAAGAGGAGAGCTTTTGGCTTTGGTGGGGGAATCGGGCTCCGGGAAAACCACCCTTGGCAAGCTAATTTTAAGGCTGGAAAAGCCCACCGAAGGAAGAGTTCTCTTTGAAGGTAAGGACATCTGGAGCTACCGTAGGGAATATACAAGGCTAGTTTCTGCGGTCTTTCAGGATCCTTCTTCTTCTTTAAACCCTAGGATGACCGTTAGGGAAATTCTTGAAGAGCCTTTGCGAGTGCATGGTGTTAAGAACAGAGAAGAGAAAATTCTGTTTGCACTAAGGGAGGCAGGCTTGGGAGAAGAATTTTTGGAGAGAAGACCCCTTCAGCTCTCAGGTGGGCAAAAGCAAAGGGTTGCCATAGCAAGGGCTATGCTTTTGGACCCCAAGCTTTTAGTGGCAGATGAACCTACTGCTTCTTTGGACGCAAGCCTCAGAAGGGATATACTTGACCTTTTTTTAAAAATGAAGGCAAAAGGTGTGTCTGTTTTACTCATAACCCACGATGTTAGGTCGGTGCAGTACTGTGCGGACAGAGTGGCGGTTCTTTACAGGGGAAGGCTCCTAGAGTGGGGCACAAAGGAGCAGGTTTTGAAAAATCCCCTCCATCCATACACCAGGTATCTGATCCAGAATGTGCCCGCAGAACATCCCTCTCAAAGAAAAAGCCCAGAAATCACAGATACACCTTTTTATTCAGAGGCGGTGTGTCCCTTTTATCATTTATGTCAAGAGAGAAGGGAGGAGTGCCTGTCCCAACTTAGGGAGGTTTACATAGATGGAAGGCTCGTCAGTTGTAATATATACTGAACTAATTTTGCTTCTTTTCCTTTTGTTCCTTTCGGGCTTTTTTAGCTCCTCGGAGGTGGTTTTCTTTGGCACCAACAGATTTTTACTAAGAAAATACTCCCAAAGAAGGTTTTATAGCTTAGTTAATAGACTCTTAGCAAAGCCAAAGGAGATTTTAGTTTCTATCCTTATTGGCAACGAGATCGTTAATGTTCTGATCTCCGCCTACGGCACCAAGCTTTTTGTTTCCCACTTTGGGGAAAAGGGTGCCACGATATCTGCTCCTATTCTAAGCATGCTGATCTTTCTCTTTGGAGAAGTTATTCCTAAAAATATAGTCTTCCCCTTTGCCACTGTTCTATCCTTCATTTACGCACTGCCTTTTTATATTGTCCATACGCTTCTTACACCCATCAGGTTTTTGTTCAAAAAATTGGTGGACGCTTTCATGCCACTGGATGAAGGGGAGAAAAAGCCGGAGGAGGTTTTTTGGGAAGTCTTTGATCTTGGCTACGGCAGGGGCTTCTTTGGCGAGGAGGAAAAGAAGATGGTAGAAAAGGCCCTTTCAATAAGGGAAACAACGGTCAAAGAGATAATGACACCAAGACCAGACCTGTTTATATTAGACGAGGACAGCAAAGTGGGAGAAGTATATCCGGAAATTTTAAAGAGGAAGCACAGTAAGATACCTCTCTATTCAAAAGAGCCCGATAACATAACAGGTGTACTCTTTGTAAAAGACATCGTGCCCTTTAGCGAAAACTTCCAAAGGTCTCTGAAAGAGTTTAAAAGGGACATTCTGATTGTTCCAGAGGTAATGTCTCTGAAAAACCTGCTAGTGGAGATGCGAAGGAGCAATTCCCAGATAGCGGTGGTGGTGGATGAACATGGTCAATTAACTGGTCTTATAACCCTTGGAAACATCCTCAGGTTTCTTTTTGAAAACTTTCCTGAAAGCTGGGAGGAGGATGTTCTACAGGTGGGGAAGAACGTTTATAAAACCTACGGTTGGGTACCTGTGGAAAACCTTTCAAAAAAGCTTGGCTTTGAATTGCCCGAGGACTACGAATACGATACCATAGGAGGCTTTGCCATGAAGCATTTATCTAAGGTGCCAGAGGAAGGAGATGAGTTTGAGTACGGTGGGTACAAGTTTGTTATTGATAAAATGGAGGGGAACAGAATAATAAGCCTTTTGGTGGTTGCTTTGCAGGAGCAAGAAGTTTAATCAGCGTCAAAACTCTTTTGTATCAATGTGTTTGTGTTTTTAGAACAATCTCTGTAAAATCACTCATGTTGTGAACTACTCCACCTTTTGCGAGTGAGGGGGAAATTTCACTAAATTTATGTAGTAAGACCTGTTTACGTTAAAGCGTAAAAGGATTTCGCCTTTTGTTTCTTCTGTACAGCTTATGGAATAAACCGCATTAAGGATGTTTCTTTTGAGAGGTTCACCTTTAGCAAGACCTATGTACAGACATACAGATAGTTCCTGGGGACATTCGCACTGGATGGGTTTTCTCAGATCAATAACATGCATTATCTTGCTAGCAATAACCTTTCTGGAGCCTTCCCTTTCGTTATAATACGGGAAGAAGAAAAATCCGTAGAGGACCCTAAAAATTAGAGCAAGTCCTATGGTTGTATAAAAGATCTTCTTGTAGTTGGCATTTTCCAATGCACGACTAATGTAATAAGAAAACATTATGGCAAGCAATGGATAGAGGGGTAAAATGTATCTGCCAGCAGAGTTGGAGATAAGATAAGGTAGATAATTTACGAAAAATATAAGAAACAACTTTTTCAGTGGATGAGGAAACTCTAGTTTGTTGCGTTTTAAAAGAAAGTATATAGCAATGAGAAAGAGTAAGCTGTTAGGAAGCGTATCTTTGAATGTAAGTAAAGGAAAGGTGATCACGTGAAGCCATCTTGAAAAGTTAACATTTACCACCCTACTAAAGCTTTCGTGAAAGAGTGTTTTTAGGTAAAGAGCTGGATCGTTGGTGTTTAAAATCCAAAAAGTTGGCAAAAGAAGACTTACTAAATGAGAAAGCATGGCTTTTTTGCTAAAAATCATGCCAAAATCCTTTTTATACAGACCTAAAGCTAACAGAGTAAATCCGTAAAAGGCATAAGAAGGAAAGCCTTTTGTAAGTGCACCTAAACCCGTCAAAAAACCAGTGGCCAAAACCCAAAATATGCTACCTTTTTCGGACCACATATAGGCGCATACCATAAGGGAAAAGACAAAAAAGGTAAAGGTCATATCTATCTCTGCAAGGTATCCGTAGAAGAAAAGGACATTTCCAAAGGTTATAAAGACAAGCGCTGAAAGAAGAGATGGTTTTAAGTTTCTAAAGAGATACTGAGTAAAAATCACCAAAAGAAGAGAACATAGCACAAGAAAAGTAATACTTACAGCCCTCCCATTGATCTCGTTCCATCCTAAAAACTGCGAGTATAGTACTATAAGCCAATTAAATAGAGGAGGCTTATTGTAATAGGGCTCTCCCAAAAGATAAGGTTGTGCATAATTAGAACTTTTAAACATTTCGTAAGCTATCGTAGTTCTCAAAGATTCTTCGTTTCTAAACTGATAGGTATCTAAGTTGGGTAGAAAAGACAAGAAAGCTCCTAAAATAAGAAAGATAATAAGTCTCATACACCTTGCCTCGCTTCAATTACAGCACTGTCAACCTCTACCACACACTGCTATAATGAATTTTAACTCAAGCTTGCTCGCACAAAATCTAAGATTATCTACCTCCCATCTCTAAGTATTTTTAGAACAGCCTCTCACTAAAAGTTGACATATAAGGCAAATTTTATATAAAATTATTTTTATGCAAGCCGGAACTAAAGAGGCGGAGCTTGTTAAGTTCTTCTTTGCACTGTCTGAGCCTATTAGGCTTGAGATCGTTCGGGCTCTTTTGTCTGCCAAAGAGTTGTGCGTGTGTCAGATCGTTCAAGCCTTCGGGCTCTCTCAGCCGAACGTTTCCTTTCATATGAGGGTACTCAGGGAAGCGGATTTGGTGCTTTGGGAGAGAAGAGGAAGGTGGGTCTATTACAGGTTAAACCTTGAAAATCCTATGCTTAGGGCGGTTTTGCCCTTTATTGAAGAAGGTATGGAAGTTTCAAAAATTCAAACAACAGCCTGTGAGGTAGAGCCATGAAGAAGATCAAAGTTATAAGTGCCACCAACTGCAACAACTGTGAGCTACTCTACAGTGTGGTCAGCACCATAGTGAAGTCAAAGAACATTCCCGCAGAAGTTGAAAAGGTGGTGGATGTTAGGGAACTGGCTAAACTTGGGGTTATGACCACGCCAGTGCTTGTGGTAGATGGAAAGGTAAAGCACGCAGGTGCACCCATTCCTGCACCGCAGGTGGTGGAAAAGCTAATAACGGAGGACTGAGATGTTTGAATTATACGATGCCTTTGCCCATTATGTGGTTGGCAATCTCTTAGGTTTGAGCCCAAATCAAAGGCTTTACGGTGTTTTTCACTTTTTTATATACGATACGCTAAAGATCTTTACACTGCTCGCCCTGATCATCTTTGTTATCTCCTTTATCAGAAGCTACTTTCCCTTGGAAAAGACAAGGAAAATACTTTCTAAACACAAGGCTTTGGCGATCCCTCTTTCTGCGGTGCTTGGTATATTTACGCCCTTTTGTTCCTGTTCTGCGGTGCCCATGTTTATTGGATTTGTGGAGGCGGGCATTCCTCTGGGTGCAGCCTTTGCCTTTTTGGTGGCTTCTCCCATGGTCAATGAGGTAGCCCTTGGGCTTTTGTTTGCGTCCTTTGGCTACAAGGTTGCCTTAGCTTATGTGGTCTTTGGGGTATCCGTTGCCATCTTCAGCGGTTTTATCATAGAAAGGCTAAACCCAAGGCACCTTATAGAGGATTATGTCTTTGAGCTGAGGTTTGGAGAGGTCCAGGAAAAGAAGATCTCTTTTATAGACAGGATCAACTTTGCCCTTGGCAACCTAAAGGAGATTTTAAAAAAGGTCTCTCCTTACATAATTGTGGCAATAGGTGTGGGAGGCTTTATTCATAACTATGTGCCGGAAGAGACGGTAAGAAAGCTGATAAGCTCAGCGGGATTTTTATCCGTTCCTGTGGCGGTGTTGGTGGGTGTGCCTCTCTATTCTAATTCTGCGGGTATTTTGCCGGTTATCCAAGCCCTAATTGAAAAGGGAGTTCCCATTGGCACCGCCCTGTCCTTTATGATGGCAACCACTGCCCTTTCTGTGCCCGAGTTTGTGATCCTAAGGCAGATCATGAAGCCAAAGCTGATCTTTATGTTTGCGGGCATTGTATCCATCTCAATAGTGGTCGCAGGATACCTTTTTAACCTTTTGTTTGGGAGGTGAGGCATGAAGATTGGTTTTATATGCACGGGCAATTCTGCAAGGAGCCAGATGGCGGAGGCATACGCCAAGTATTTTGCCAAGCTATACGGAAAGCAGGTAGAAATCTACTCCGCCGGTTCCCAGCCTGCAGAGAGGGTAAATCCCTACGCCATAAGGGTTATGGAGGAGGAGGGCATAGACATGTCCGCCCACTATCCAAAGTCCATAGAGGACATTCCATACCGAGAGCTTGATGTGGTTATAACCCTCTGCGGAGATGCAAAGGAGACCTGCCCTGTGGTGCCCGGGGCAAGGATGGAACACTGGGGGCTACCGGATCCCGCCAAGTATGAGGGCTCTGAGGAAGAAAAGCTGGAATTTTTTAGAAAGATAAGAGACGAAATCAAAAGGAGGGTGGAGGAGCTTATAAAGGGAGTCTGACAGGTGGAAAAGCTCTTAGCCCTTGGGATTTTCCTTTTAACCCTATTTTTGGTTATTGCCAAGCCCAAAAACCTCGGCATAGGTTGGTCTGCGTGGATTGGAGCCATCACCTGCTTAGCCTTGGGCTTGGTGTCTTTTCCTGATGTGATCTACATTGCCCTTTTGGTTTGGGATGCTACCCTTGCTTTTGTCTTTTTGATCTTTATCTCCATCATCTTGGACAAGGCGGGCTTTTTTGAGTGGATGGCTCTAAAGTCCATAAGCTACGCTAAGGGCAACGGAATTTTGCTCTTTGTTTCTCTTATGCTTTTGGGAGCCTTTATTTCTGCCATCTTTGCCAACGATGGTGCGTCCTTGATGCTAACGCCCATAATCTACTCAAAGATCAAACACCTTAACCTGCCCACTGCCACGATCATGCCCTACATAATGGGCAGTGGCTTTATTGCGGACACCGCAAGCCTTCCCTTGGTGATCTCCAACCTTACCAACATCATCACCGCCCACTTCTTTGGCATAGACTTTTGGAAGTTTGCCCTTTTGATGTTTTTGCCCAACCTTGTTGCCATAATCTCAAGCATCCTTGTTTTGTATCTTTTTTACAAAAATAGCTTGGTAAAACGCTACGACCCAGAGGTGCTTGAAGCCTACCCTCCCAAGTATGCTATAAGGGACCCTATTGTTTTCTTAATGGGCTGGCTGGTGATACTTTTTATTGGTGTTAGCTTTTTGGTTTTGGAGTTGTTGAAGGTCCAAGTGCCCATCTCGGTGGTGCTCGGCCTTTGTGCCCTCTTGCTCACCCTTGCCACGCTGAAAAATAGGGTTGTGTCGGTTAAAGAAATAGCCCTTCTAACTCCGTGGCAGATTGTGTTTTTCTCCATTGGTATGTATGTGGTGGTTTATAGTCTAAAGAAGGTGGGGCTCACTGATAGCTTAGTGTATGCCATAAGGTGGCTCTTTGAAGCTGGAGAGCCTTTTGCCATAGTGGGAACAGGACTGCTCTCCGCAGTTCTTTCTGCAACCATGAACAACCTTCCCACGGTGATGATCGTCAATCTATCGGTAAAAGACGCCCAGCTTCCTGAAAGCATCACCCAATTTTTAGCCCTGGCTAACTTGGTGGGAACAAACATAGGACCAAAGCTAACTCCCATAGGCTCTTTGGCTACGCTTCTCTGGCTCCATATTTTGGAATACAAGGGAGTGCGCGTATCTTGGGGATATTACATGAAGGTGGGCTCTGTGCTAACGATCCCTGTTTTACTGGCGGTGCTTTTCAGTTTAGTTTTTGTCTATTGGCTCAATCCAAACCCATAAGTTTTTTTACTTCCAAGAGCATTTCTTTTTGAGGATGCCCTTTGTTCAGTGCATGCTGCAGGGCTATCTGCAGAAGTTTTCTGGGCTCTTGCTTTTCCTTCAAAAGTCCAAGGCGTAAGGATTCCCTCAGGACTTCCGCCAAATTTTCCACAATAGTCTTCATCACTGCGTCAAACCTCCAACGCTCATAAAGCTTTTCTCTTTCTTCCAAAGGTTTATTCATCATTCCGTAAGAAAGGAGCACAATCTTTTCCCAAGTTTTCAGAGTTTTCTCCCACTGGTCCTTTGGGAGGTTTTCAAGCTCAATGAGAACGAGCTCCAGTACATACTCCACTAAATAGTCCTTCAACTCCTCCACACGGCTAAACCTTCCACCTTGAACGAGCATTGAACTCAGGTCCTTTTTCATAGAAAGAAAATTTAAGCTATAATCTTTGCGATGAGATTTCGTTTCTTGCTTTTGAGCCTTTGGACTTTGTCTTTTGCACAGGATAATCCTTTGAGGGTTTTTGTTAACCTTACCCAATCCGCCCAGATAGCACCCGATATATACATTCTTACCCTGACCATCTCCACGGAAGCAGATAATGAAATAAAAGCCCTCTCTTTACTGGGAAGGATAGATAGAGAGCTGAGCCAACTGGGACTTCCTTACTCTGGAGGGGGCTATTGGGTGGATAGAAAGTGTTTTATGGAAAAGAACACCCAAAAATGCGAAGGTTTTAGGGCTCAAGCCTTTTATCAGTTCAGATTAAAGGATGCCAAAGACCAAGACCTGATACTTCAAAAGCTTGCCCAAATGGAGGGCATAAGCTTTTCCATCCAGGGGACCCAATGGATCGTTTCCGCAGATGCTCAAGAAGCCAAAAAGCAAGAGCTGATGTTTTCTCTCCTTGACAGGGCGACCGCATTTACTACTGAAATTAGCAAAAAGCTTAAAAGGGAATGTCAAATAGAGAGCATAAGCTACGACGGTCCACTGCTTTACTTACCCACATATGCAGAAGTCAAAGGCATATCTGCACCTCAACCTACCAAGGACCTGCAAACTATAACCGTTTTTATGAGGCTCTCTTTGGTTTGCAAATAAAGTCAGGATGTCGGAATTTCCTTGATAGTGGATGAAGTTAGCTTGGAAATGATCCTTCTGTAGGCAAGGTAAAAGATCAGTGCCCTTAAGGTTGTCTCCACGCTCATAAAGACCCAAGGTACGATGGGGAAGGGAAAGAACTTTAAAAAGACATAAGAAGGGATTATCCTGAAAAGCCAAAAGGAGGAGATGTTGATCATAAGAGGTATATGGGTCTTTCCCATGCCCTTTAAGGCTCCCGAATATACACTGGCGTATGCCATCTGGGGCTGAGATAAGGCTACGATCACCAAATAATAGACCGCTAAATTTACCACCTGCGGGTCCTTTACAAAGAGGTAGGAGAACTCTCTTGGGAATAGTAGCAGAAATACTCCAGCCAGACCCATTATAAAGGCGGTGAGGTGGGCTACGGTTGATATGCCACGCTGTAAGCCCTTATAGTTGCCCGCGCCAAAGTTCTGTCCGGAGACTATCGTGGAGGCGATCATAAACCCAAAGCCAACCATAAAAGACACGCTTTCAACCCTCAAACCCACTTGATGCGCTGCGAGTGCTTTGTCTCCAAATCTGGCAACCATACCCACAAAGACGTTAAAGGAGAGGCTGGTAATAGCCCTTTCAAGGGCGGTGGGACTGCCAATTCTCAGCATCTTCAGAAGAACATCCCTTCCCAGGTCTAATCTTACGGGGAAGGGTTTTCTGTAGGCGATGTATAGGTAAAGGTATGCCAAAAGACCGCAGATTTCTGAGAGGGCAATTCCCCAACCTGCACCCGCTACCTCCAGCCGGGGCAAGCCAAACTTTCCGTATATGAGAAGATAAGAAAAGATTACGTCTATCAAACCCATTAAAAAGCCTATTTTGAAGGGGGTTTTTGTATCTCCGTAGCCGTTGTAAGCGGCATAGAAAACCTCTGTGATAAAGCCGACGATGATGAATAGAAATATGGGTTTTAGGTATTGGTGGGATACTTCTGCCACCTCTTTGGAAGCACCAAATTGCACCATAATGGCTGTGGTTATGTCTGTACCAAAAAAGGTCAAAGGTAATGCGATCAAAAAGGCTAAGATCAGTCCCCACAAAAAGGCTGGAGAAGGGTCCTTTCCTGCACCCACCCTTTGGGCTATTAAAACGGATGTGCCCGTGTAAGACAGAGCCATTAGGGAGTACACAAACCAAAGCATACTGTTAGAGTATCCCACTCCCGCCACCGCGGTGGAAGAAATACCCGAGACCAATATAAGGGACACACTAGTTTCTATTGTGTAAAGCAAGTTTGAGAAGATGATGGGTAATGCAAGCTTTGAAACTTTTTTACCTATGGTTATCCTGTCTTCTGAAGGGTCTATGAGAATTTTATTGTCCATGAAAGCCTTTCATTACCTCCAAGGTCTTTTTGTAGCCAAGATAGTAGAGCTCATCCAGTTTCCATAAATTGTATGGAGAGTAATTCTCCAGATCGGGCACTATGACCACATTGCAGAGCTCCTTTTTTTTATCTGCGTTAGACCTGACCGCCAAAAGAAAGCTTCTTATCAACACCGCAAACATACTCCTTGGCTTTCCAATGGTAGAAGTAGGATTAACATCCACACCCACTATGAAAAGCCCTTTGTTCTGCACGGGCTCCACCGGAAGGTTGTTGGTAATACCTCCATCCAGAAGCAGAAAGTTTTTAAACTTCACCGGTTCAAAGATGCCTGGCAATGCACAGCTTCCAAGTAGAGGTTCGTAGAGCTCTCCTTCCGAAAAGTATAGGGTGCTTCCACTAAGGATATCTAAAGCGCATACATGAAACTCCCTTTTTAACTCCTCAATGCGTTCTACCTCTAGGTAGTCCTTTAGAAACCTCTTTGCGTCCATCAGAGAAAAAAATCCCAGCTTTGGAAGTCTTGGCTTTATATATCTGAGCCAGTGTTTGGACTTTACGATCTTTAACATATCCTCCGGTGTGTATCCTGCACAGTAAAAGGCTCCCACCAGAGCACCCGCACTTACACCGCTTATGGCTGAAATTTCAAAACCAAGGTCTTCTAAAGCTTTTATAACTCCTATGTGGGCGACGCCCCTAACAGCACCGCCCGAAAGAACCAAGGCAATCTTCATGGAAATAATAAAGTATAAACTCCTGCGTTAGGCTTTATAATATAAAACCATGTGGAGGCTTTTAGTTATTCCTTTGATACTTTTTGTTGTTTCCTGTGGTAAAAGCACGCCTACATCCACGGAACAAAGGGGAATCCCCTGTAAGGTTGTCCGGGTCATAGACGGAGATACCTTTACCTGCACCCTCAAAAATGGTGAGGAAATTAAGGTTAGACTTATTGGTGTAGATACACCCGAAAGTAGAGAAAATCAAAAGCTCGAGAGGGATGTTCAAAGGAGTGGTCTGCAAAGGGAGGAGATTCTCCGCATGGGAAAGATTGCCGCAGAATTTACCAAAAAGCTATTGCCAAAGGGAGAAATTGTTTATTTGGAACAGGACTTGCAAAAGACGGATAAATACGGAAGGGTTTTGGCTTATGTGTGGCTGAAGGATGGCAGAATGCTAAACGAGGTTTTGGTAAGGGAAGGAATGGCACAGGTCTACACCGTTCCACCAAACGTTAAGTATCAGGATATTTTCTTAGAAGCCCAAAGGAAAGCAAGGGAAGAGGGCAAGGGTTTTTGGAAATCAGGCTTTTGAGAGAAAATACAACCTTTGTATCTCCTCCAAAGACAACCCCTCCACCCTCCTTTGGGGGTCTACGCTTGCCCTACGCAGAAGCTCTTCCGGAAACTTGTTTTTTAGAGCTTTTCTCCTGAGGGAAAAGAGCTTGGTTAAAAAGGCTTTGTATTCCGTTGGCTCTATTTCGGGGGTTGGCTCCTTTTTGGTTAGCCTTATTACCGCCGATTGAACCTTTGGAGGGGGCAAAAAGAAGCGAGGGGGAACCGTCATAAGGTATTCTGTTTCAAAAAAGGTCTTAACAAAGACGCCAAGCCAAGATAAGCCCTTTACCAGTTTTTGTGCCACCTCCTTTTGAACCATAAAAACTGCCAGCTCAACGCATCTGTGGGAAAGGACAGTCCTTTCAAGTATCAAGCTTGCACTGTTGTAGGGCAAATTTCCCAAAAGCTTCAAGGAGTTTCCCAAAAGGCAATAATCAAACACGCTCGCATCGGTATGATAGATTTTGAGCCTTGGATCTTGTAGCTTTTTTAGCTCCTCTATCATGTCTTTGTCTATCTCTAAGCAGTGGAGCTCCTTTATCGGTTCCTTTAATATCTCTTTGGTTAAATTGCCCGTGCCGGGACCTATTTCTACCACTATGTCTTCAGCGTTCAAGCGGGCAAACTCAACAATTCTTTTTAAAACTCCCGGAGACACCAGAAGGTGCTGTCCGTAGAATTTTTTAAGCCTCAAGTTGTCCTGTGCTCCCAATTGGGATATATTTTAAAGCCATGAGTAGGTTTGTTGTCCTTTTGATGGTCCTCTTCAGCATGGGGCTCACCCTACCCTCTTGTAAAGGAGAAAAGGAGAAGGGACCCACTCCCACTGGAACTAAAAGTCTGATTCCTCAATCTCCCTATGCCATGCTGATCGTGGAAAGTGAAAGCTGTATATACTGCAAGCAGTTGGAAAAAGACCTACAAAGGGACCCTCAGCTGAAAAAAGCGGTGGAAGGTATGGATGTTTTAAGGATCCTTGCGGAGAGCAACGCCAGAGTGAAATACAGGCTTGATGGTAAGGAGGGAGAGAGCACCGAAGAGGACCTGGCAAGGGCTTTGGGCGTTAGGGCATACCCTCACATAATCTTTTACAACTCCCAAGGAGAGATCATCCTAAGGATTCCGGGCTATACGTCTCCAAAAACCCTCACTTGTGCTATAAGGTATGTAAAGGAGGAGTTTTACAAGAAGGAGAACATAAATCAGTTTCTACAGAGGGAAGGGTGCGTTTAAATTGGACACTTACAAAAGCCCTCTCCAACCCTTCCCACCCTGTAGTCCCTTCTTTTTCTTATCACTATAAAGACCACCTCTCCGAGGATAAGGTCGTAGTTATAGAGCTCCCTGTGTTCCAATAGCCTGCACTCAAAGCTTGCGGGGCACTCTTTTACCCTTGGTGGTTTTACTATTGCGGATGGCTCGGGCGTTAGCTTGGCAAACTCTAACTCGCTAACGTGGGGCGGGAAATCTTTTGCTGTTTGCCTAGCCTTTTTCAAAAGGCGCATTTCAAGGAAATTGACCACAAACTCTCCACTATCAAGGATGTTACGGGCTGTGTCCTTTCTGGTGCCATCTTCTTTTTTACTTATGGACAGCATTAAAATGGGTGGCTGGTCGCAGACAAGGTTAAAAAAGCTGAAGGGTGCCAAATTAATAACACCATCTTTGCTCAAGGTGGATACCCAAGCGATGGGTCTTGGTGCCACCCAGTCTACAAGAATGTCATAAAGTTCATCTGATGAAAGCCTTTTTACATCAAGCTCCATCAGGTTTTATAACATCCGCCTTAAGGTAATCTCTGAGGACCTCCGGCACTACCACAGAGCCATCCTTTTGCTGATAGTTTTCCAAAATTGCTGCAAGGGTTCTACCCACCGCCAAGCCGGAGCCGTTTAGGGTATGCACGAACCTCTTTCTTCCTTCGCTGTCTTTAAAGCGTGTGTTCATACGCCTTGCCTGAAAGTCTGTGCAGTTGGAACAGGAAGATATTTCTCTATACTTATTTTGAGAGGGGAACCAGACCTCAATATCGTAAGTCTTTGCGGAGGCAAAGCCAAGGTCTCCGGTGCAAAGGGCAACCACCCGGTAGGGCAGTCCCAAGAGCTTGAGGATCTCTTCCGCATCTGCGGTTAGCTTTTCCAACTCCTGGTCTGAAGTGTCCGGATGGACGATTTTTACAAGCTCCACCTTGTCAAACTGATGCTGACGGATTATACCCCTTATGTCCTTACCGTAAGCCCCTGCCTCCCTTCTGTAGCAGGGAGTGTAGGCAGTCAAGTATATGGGCAAGTCTTTCTCCTCAAGGATGGTATCCCTAAATAGGTTCGTCAGGGGCACCTCTGCGGTGGGTATCAAATACAGACCATCCCTCTCGCAAAAATACAGGTCCTCTTCAAACTTGGGGAGTTGTCCGGTTCCCTCAAGGATCTCGGGCTTTACCAGATGGGGAACCCATACTTCTTTGTAGCCTCTGCTTGTATGAAAATCCAGCATAAAGTTTATCAGAGCTCTCTCTAACTTTGCTCCCCAACCCCACATAACGGTAAATCGGCTACCAGCGAGACTTGCGCCCCTCTCAAAGTCCAGAATACCCAAGGTTTCCCCTATCTCGTAGTGGGCTTTGGGTTCAAAGTCAAAATCTCTCGGTACGCCCCACCTTCTGACCTCCACGTTCTCCGTTTCGTCCTTTCCCACCGGTACGCTATGATGGGGGATGTTGGGAATAGAAAGCATGACGCTCTTTAGCTGTTCCTCCACCTTGGAAAGTTGATCCTCCAAGCCCTCTATTTTTTCCTTTATCTCTTTTACCTTACCCTCAAGCTCTGCGGTTTGCTCTCCTTTAGATTTGCGCTTTCCTATCTCTTTGCTTAGTGCGTTTCTTTCTGCCCTGAGGGCTTCCAGCTCCTTTAGTATAGACCTTCTTTCTTCGTCAAGCCTTAGCGCTTCATCTACCAATTTTGGATAGTCTTCTCTTCTTAAACGCAGTCTTTCCTTTACAAACTCTGGGTTTTCCCTCAGAAGCTCTATATCAAGCATTTATATATAGAGAATAACACAAACTTCCCACGAGGTATAGAATTAAATTATGGGCTTAAGAAAGGCAAAGCTAAAGGATGCGGTGGGGATATACTCCCTCATAAACTCCTACGCCAAGGAGGGACTTTTGCTTCCAAGGAGTTTAAACTCCATATATGAAAACATTAGAGATTTTTGGGTTTATGAGGAGGAGGGACAAATCGTGGGATGTTCTGCTTTGCATGTGGTGTGGGAGGATTTGGCGGAGATTAAAAGCTTGGCAGTCGTTGAGTCCATGAAGGGCAGGGGTATAGGTACTGCCTTAGTGCAGGCATGCTTGAAAGAGGCAGAGGAGCTTGGGGTTAAGCGTGTATTTGTGCTAACCTATGCGTTGGACTTCTTTGAAAAGCTCGGTTTTCACACAATAAGCAAGGAGAACCTGCCCCACAAGGTCTGGGGTGAATGCATAAACTGTGTTAAATTTCCTTCATGCGACGAAACTGCCATGCAGGTGGAAATAGAAAAGCTAAGCCCAGTAAAAAGCCATGAAGGTGAGCTTTGAATACATCACATCCCCAAAATCCCTCGCCAGGTGGGAAGGGAGCTTTAAGGATATACCCTTTTTGTATATTGACACAGAAACGGTGGGAGATAGCACCATAAGGCTCGTCCAGTTGGGAACCGAGGAAGACATACTCCTTTTGGACCTTTACGAGCTCGGTGATGTAGGAATTAACTTTTTAAAGGGTCTGCTTTCCCAGAAGGGTATAGTGGGGCATAATCTGAAGTTTGACCTGAAGTATCTGCTTGGCTATGGAATAGAGCCCTATGCAGTTTTTGATACCATGATTGCCAGCCAGTTGTTGGGAGACTCCGACAGGCACTCCCTGCAGAAATTAGCCATGCAGTATTTGGGAGAAGTCTTAGACAAGAGCCTTCAGCTTTCCAACTGGGGCTCCTCAAGGCTATCAAAAGAACAGTTAGAATACGCCGCCCTGGATGTGGAGGTGGTCAGAAGGCTCTTTCCACTGCTCCTTGAGAGGTTAAACAGTCTTACACCAGTGGTGGAGGAAAACCTTCTTAAAACCAGGACCGCAAAGGTCTTTGGGCTCAAGAATCCCATCGCCATAGTAGAGATGGCTTTTGTTCAGGAGGTGGCAAAGCTTGAAAGAAACGGGCTCCCGGTGGATGTGGAAGAGCTGGAAAGGCTTGTAAAGGAGCTCTCAAAGGAGCTTCAAAAAAGGGTGATGGACTTTTTAATCAAATACAGAACGGACCCCATGTCTCCCAAGCAGGTGGGAGAGCTTTTGGTTAAGAGGTTTGGCTTGGACCTTCCAAGAACAGAAAAGGGCAACATATCCACCGATGATAAATACTTGGCGGAGCACATAGAAAACCCTGCGGTAAGGGAGCTTTTGAAGATAAGAGAGATAAAAAAGAACTTAGACAAGCTTGAGGAGATTAAGGGCGGTTTGAGGGGGAAAAGGGTATATCCAGAGTTCAAGCAGATAGGTGCAATAACCGGGCGGATGTCTTCTATGAACCCCAATGTGCAGAACATTCCACGAAGCCTAAGAAGAATTTTTAAGGCGGAAGAAGGAAATGTTTTTGTGATAGCGGACTTTTCTCAAATAGAGCTGAGAATCGCCGCAGAGTATGTAAACGATGAGAGCATGATAAAGGTATTTAAGGAGGGGAGGGATATGCACAAATATACCGCCAGCGTGCTCTTAGGGAAAAGAGAGGAAGAAATTACAAAGGAAGAGAGGCAGTTGGCAAAGGCGGTAAATTTTGGGCTCATATACGGTATATCCGCAAAGGGTTTAGCAGAATACGCTTACTCTTCCTACGGCATAGCCCTTTCCCTTGAGGAAGCGGAGAAAATAAGAACCAGATTTTTTGAACACTTCAGAGGCTTTAAGGATTGGCACGACAGAGTGAAGAAAGAATTAAGGGAAAAAGGTAAATCGGAGGGCTATACCTTGCTTGGCAGAAGATACACCGCCCACACTTTCCCAGACGCGGTCAATTATCCCATACAGGGAACTGGTGCGGACCTCTTAAAACTCTCGGTGCTGATATTTGACGCAGAGATCAGAAGGGAGAATATCAAAGCCCATGTGATAAACTTGGTGCATGATGAGATAGTGGTGGAATGTCCCATGGAGGAAGGGGAAAGGACTGCGGAGCTTTTGGAGAGGGCTATGAAAAGGGCTGGTGGAATTATACTAAAAAAGGTGCCCGTGGAAGTGGAGTGTGTAATAAAGGAGAGGTGGGAAAAGGAATGAGGTTTGCGGGTGTGTTTTTGATTTTGGCTTTTGTTTTCTCATGCGCCCCAAAGCCCTCCACTTTAGAGGAGTATGAAAGGAAAAATCCCTATCCTGCCCAGGAGCAGAGGGTTGAATACGCAGGAAAGGGTAGCCTGATGCCAAAGGAAGGTTTTAAGGACCTCTACTCGGACCTAAAGGCAAGCAAGGTAGGGGACATAATCTATGTGCAGGTGATTGAGAGCATAAACGCAGTGGAGAGCGTGGCAAACCAAACCGGGAGGTCTGCCAGCTTTAAAGAATCGGTGGCCTCCCTCTTTGGCATAAGTGCAAGTACCTTGAATAAATTGTCAGCCCAAGGATCGGGTCAGTTCGGAACCAAAGGCACCGGCAAGGTTCAGCAGACGGGGCTTCTTACAACAAAGTTGGCGGGTAGGGTGGTAAAGGTCTATCCAAACGGCACTATGCTCATAGAAGCAAAGAAAGCCTTTTACATGAACAATGCCCAGAGGGAAGTTCTGCTCAGGGGTATAGTCAGACCACAGGACATAGACTCATCAAACACTGTAACTAGCGACAAGATCGCCAATTTGGAGGTTTATATAGACGGCAAAGGATTTTTGGCGGACGGAGGTAGCCCAGGATGGTTGGCTCGCATATTGGCAAAGGTCTTGCCCTTTTAGTCCTGCTCTTTAGCCTTGCCTATGGCACGAAAATTAGAGACATAGCGGTTATAGAGGGGAATAGGAGCAATTACCTGGTAGGCTATGGTCTAGTGGTAGGTCTGAAGGGCACAGGAGACGGCAAGGCTACACTTTTCACCGTAAGGAGTATAGCAAACATGCTCAGCCGTATGGGCATTGTGGTGGATCCACGTAGGATCACTGTAAAGAATGTGGCGGCAGTTATGGTAACTGCCAAGCTACCCCCATACGCAAAGCCGGGTATGAGCATAGATGTGGAGGTTGCGTCCATAGGAGATGCCAAGAGCTTGGAGGGTGGCACCCTCTTGCTAACACCCCTCAGAGGGGCAGACGGAGAGATATATGCCTTAGCCCAGGGGCAGGTAATCGTGGGTGGATATGAAGCGAGGGGTCAGGGCGCCAGACAAATTCAGAACACACCCACAGTGGGAAGGATTCCCAACGGCGCAATAGTGGAAAGATCCTTACCCGATTATCCGCAGAGGGAAGAGGTATTCCTTTACTTAGACAATCCCAGTTTTTCTTTAGCAAAGCGTATCCAAGATAGAATAAACACCGAGTTTGGGCAGAATGTGGCGCAGGCTTTGGATAGTTCCACCATAAAGCTCAAGGTTCCACAGGGTATGAGCGTCGTGGATTTCTTAGCCCGCGTGGAGGACACAGAGGTGGATGTGCCCTCAGTTGCCAAGGTGGTCATAGACGGAAGGACAGGGACCGTCCTGCTCGGTGGAGATGTGGTTATAAACCCTGTCTCTGTGGCAGTGGGCACGTTGACGGTTACTATAAAGGAAACTCCCCAAGTTTCTCAACCTCCACCCCTTTCACCTGGGCAGACGGTGGTGGTGCCAAATACGGAAGTTAAAGTGGAGGAAAAGGAAAGGCGCCTTGTTGAGCTTAGGGGTGCCACCGTATCTCAATTGGTGGAAAGTCTAAACAAGCTTGGTGCCACTCCAAGGGAGATCATAGCTATACTTCAGGCTATAAAGTCTGCGGGCGCTCTGCGGGCAAAGTTAGAGGTCCTTTAGGGCACTCCCACTCCGTAGTACTCAAACCCAAGCCCTCTAACCACCTCGGGTTCGTATATGTTCCTGCCGTCTATTATTATGGGAAGTTCCATAAGCTCCTTTACCCTGCTTAGGTCTGCCCTTTGAAACTCCTCCCATTCGGTGAAGATCAGCAGTGCGCTAGCACCCTCCACCGCAGAGTACATATCCGGTGCATAGTCTAAGTCCTTACCAGGAGGATACAGTTTTTTAAAGTTCTCCATAGCCTTTGGGTCGTAGAGCTTCAGGCGGGCACCCTCCTTCAAAAGCATGGGTACCAGTCTTAGGGAGGGAGCCTCCCTTATATCGTCAGTGTTTGGCTTAAAGGATAGTCCCCAAACCGCCAAGGTTTTATCCTTCAAGCTCCAAAGCACAGATTTGACCTTTTCCACAAACTGGACAGCCCTCCTCTGGTTGATCTTATCTACTTCCTCCAAGAGGGAAAAATCCACGCCATGATCCTTAGCCATCTTTATAAAAGCCTTTATGTCCTTTGGAAAACAGCTACCGCCCCAACCTATGCCTGCCCTGAGGAACTCCCTGCCGATCCTTTTGTCATACCCCATACCTTCCGCCACGAGCCTTACATCCGCCCCAACCTTCTCGCACAGGTCTGCCACCATGTTTATGTAGGAGATCTTCATAGCCAAGAAGGAATTGGACGCGTGCTTTATAAGCTCGGAGGTGGCAGGGTCTGTAAAGATAACAGGGCATTTAAAGTCTTTGTAGAGCTCCTCCATTATCCGGCGTGCCCTTTCACTTTCCACGCCTATTACTATTCTGTCGGGTTCCAAAAAGTCTCTCACCGCACTGCCTTCCCTCAAAAACTCCGGGTTTGATGCCACATCAAACTCTAAACTCTTTCCTCTCCTTTTCAAATACCGCTCCACGGTCCTTTTTATGAGTTTATGGGTATTGACGGGAACGGTAGATTTTTCCACCAAAAGCTTGTAGCCTTCCATAAACCTGGCAGTTTCCCTTGCCACTTCCTCCACCTGAGAAAGGTCCGCGGAGCCATCGGGCCTTTGAGGAGTACCCACGCATATAAAGATCACATCCGAAAAGTCAAGACCTTCCTTTAGGTCCGTGGTAAAAAAGAGCCTTCCCAAGCTTAGGTTTTCCCTCAGCATTTCCTCCAAGCCCGGTTCATAGAAGGGTACCTTTCCTTCTTTCAATGCCTGAACCTTCTCGGGCAGTTTTTCCACCACCATAACCTCGTTGCCAAGGTGGGCAAAGCAAACTGCGGTGGTAAGCCCCACATACCCTGCTCCTACTACCGTCAGCCTCATGGTAAACCTCCTAAAGATTGTTAAAGGGTGCAGTGCTCAAATATTTGCTACCCCCATCGGGAAAGATCACCACAATAACACCTTCCTCCAACTCTTTGGCAAGCTCCAACGCCGCCACCAGAGCGGCACCGGAGGATTGCCCCACAAAGAGGGCCTCCTGCATGGCCAACCTTTTGGTCATCTCGTAGGCGGGCTCTGTCTCCACAAAGATGGTCCTGTCTAAAAAGCTCTCATCAAAGATGCCGGGCTTTATGGAGCTCTCTATGTGCTTTAGCCCCTCTATGCCATGAAAGGGATAGGCAGGCTGGACCCCTACCACCTGAACATCTGGGTTGAAGACCTTTAGCCTCCTTCCGGTGCCCATTATGGTTCCACCGGTCCCTATGCCAGCTACCAAGTGGGTGATCCGGCCGTTGGTTTGATGCCAGAGCTCTATGCCCGTAGAATAAAAGTGTGCCCTCCAGTTGGCAGGGTTGTTGTATTGGTCTAAATACACGTACTTTTCTGGGTTCTTTTCCACCAGTTCCCTAACAAACAGTATGGCACCATCCGTTCCCTCCAAAGGGTCCGTCAGATACACCTTGGCACCGTATGCCTTTATGATCTTCTTTCTTTCTTCGCTAACATTGGCTGGCATGGCCAACTCGACGGGTACCCCCAAGGCAGCACCCACCATAGCCAAGGCTATGCCCGTATTTCCCGAAGTGGCATCTATGACCACCTTACCTTCCTTTATGAGCCCCCTATTCATGGCATCCAGGAACATAGAGAGGGCAGGCCTATCCTTTACAGAGCCCCCTGGGTTGAAGCCCTCCAGTTTGGCGTAAATTTCTACCTTGGGAGAGATCTCCTTGGGAATAACGTTTTTGAGCCTAACCAATGGTGTATTGCCTATTAAGTTTAGGACGGAATTTCTTGCCTTCCTGTAAGGTTCGTCGTGCTGTCCTAAAACCCACATTTAGAGCTTTATGTAAGTATAAAGCAGTTGAGGGAAAAGGCCAAGCAAAAGAATAAATACCAAGCAAACAAGCAGTGTAAAAGACTCGCCCGCAGAAAGGTAACTACCCCTGAACCTCACCTCTCCTTCCTCCAAGAACATAACGCTTATGAGCTTTAGGTAATACCCAGCGGAGATTATGCTTGCTACCACAAAGGCAAGGGCTAAAAGCCCAAGTCCAGCTTTTACAAGCCCCATAAACATGCCGAGCTTTCCCACAAACAGAGCCATAGGCGGGATACCAATGAAGGCAAGCAAAAAGATGGAGAGAGCTACGCCAAGGATAGGATTTTCTCTGCCCAAGCCCCTGTATTCTAAAAGATGATGGCTGAAACCCTCCTGTTTTTCAAAGGCAGAGAGCACCACAAAGGAACCAAGTACTGCAAAAACATACACACCAAGGTAAAAGAGCAAAGCCTTTTGTAAAATCTGTTCCGAAAGGCTCACACCCAAGAGGAAGTATCCTGCGTGGGCAATGGAGGAGTAAGCAAGGAGCCTTTTGACGGACCTTTGGGCGTAGGCGGTAAAGTTGGCGTAGAACATAGACAGCAAAGAAAGCACAGCCACCAAAACAAGCCAGAGTTTAAATTGGGAGAATAGAAGGGTGAGCTTGACCAGGAGCATATAGAGGGCAAGCTTGGGCGCGGTGGCAATGTATCCCACCAAGGGAGTGGGTGCACCATCGTAGGCGTCGGGCGTCCAAAAGTGAAAGGGAACTGCAGAAACCTTGAGGGCTAAGGCAGACAAAAAGAAGAGAATAAACAGAGAAAACAGAGTATTTTGGTCTGCGTAGGGTGTCAAAAAGAAGCTACCTGTCGCACCGTAGTAAAAGACCGAGCCCATTCCAAAGAAGGCAGTCCCCACCGAACCCATCAAAAGGTATTTAAAGGCAGACTCCTTTGAGTTGTAATCTCCCCTCAAAAGGGCAATCAGTATGTATATGCTAATGGAGGAGAGCTCCACAGAAACAAAGAGGGTAAGAAGGTTGTCTGATGACATGAAGAAGGAGAGCCCAAGGGTAGAAAGGAGCACCAGATAGGGAACCTCTCCGTAGGGAGAGTTCTTCTTCAAAAAGTAGTCGTAAAGGGCAAACAAAGATAGTGAGCTGAGAATATACAAAAGACCCTTTCCGAAGAGCTCAAAGGTACCAACCGAGAAGGTATCAAAAAAGGTCTTTGCGGGCACCTCTACAAAAAAGAGAGAGATAAAAGCAAGAATGGGTACAAAGCCACCCAGGACGTTGAGAAGCTTAAAGTGTCTTTTGTCCAGAAGCAGGTCTAAGAAAAATAGCAGGAGAATGCCAATAGAAAGAACAAGCTCCGGCAGAAGGGCATTCCAGTTCATATCAACCTCCAAAGACCATCCTTGTGGTATGCTCCATCAACTTAACGAAGGGCAAGGGATAAACTCCAAGTAGCACGGAGGACGCAAGGACCAGCACAAAGGCTATCCAGTGATGAAGCTCCAGGTCCTTAAGATGGCTCCACTTTTCCCTCCTGTAGTCGGATATGGTTTCCTCCTCCAACATAACTCTCTTGTACATGTAAAGGAAGTATGCAGCACCGAGGACCATTCCCACACCTGCTACAAAAGCCCAAACAGGGTAGTTTTTATAGGTACCAAGAAGGATGAGAAACTCCGCCACAAAGCCCGCAAGACCCGGAAATCCTATACCCACAAGACCGCTCAGCATGAACACAATAGCCAAGTTGGGAATGTATCTGGCTAGTCCTCCCAGATCATCCATATGGTAGGAGTGAATGCGGTCGTAAATAAAACCCGCAGACATAAACAGAGAAGCAGAAGATAGTCCGTGGGCTACCATCATGTATATGGCACCATTCAGGGCATTCCAATCGGAGGCAAAGGTGGCTAAGGTAACCAGACCCATGTGGCTTATGGAGGAATACGCAATAAGCCTCTTTATGTGTGTCTGGGCTATCGCCATCATTGCAGCGTATATTATGGCAACCACACTGAGGAAGAATATCAGTGGCACATAATATTTGCTTGCCTCCGGGAACATGGAAAGGGAATACCTAACAAAGCCGTAAGTTCCCATCTTTAAAAGCACCGCTGCCAAGATTACAGACCCTGCGGTAGGAGCCTCCACGTGGGCGTCGGGAAGCCATGTGTGGAAGGGCCACATGGGCACCTTTACCGCAAAACCAAGCCCAAAGAGTAGAAAAGCCACGAGCTGTATCCACAACGGATACTGAATGTTCTTCAGGAAGAAATAATCAAAGCTAACACTTCCTGAAACTACGTAGCCATAAATTACCACCGACGCTATACCCAAAAGCAGGAATATGCTACCAAAGAATGTATAAACGAAGAACTTGTTCGCTGCATAAACCTTTCTTTCGTGTCCCCAAAAACCTATGATGAAGTACATTGGGATAAGCATAAATTCCCAAAAGAGATAAAAGAGGAATAGGTCCAACGCGGAGAAAACACCAAGACAAGCGGTCTCCAGCAGCAAAAAGAGTGCATGGTATAAATTGGGCCTGTCCTCAATCTTAACAGACCAAACGAAGGCAACCACGAACATAAGGGCGGTAAGCAAGAATAGCGCCATACCCATACCATCAAGCCCCAGACTGAAGGATATGCCAAGGGGCTGTATCCAGGGCAGTTTGATGGTATGCTGAAAGGAAGGATTGTTCCAGTCAAAGTTAAGTCCAAGATAGACGGCGATCAAAAACACAACCACAGAGGTGGCTATGGATATAACCCTTGAAAAGGCACTATTTCGGACAATTGCCACCAAAAGGGCAGAAACCAAAGGCAGAAAGATTGCCACCGTCAAAAGAACACCCATCATCTACCTCCCAAAAAAGTTATCAAAACGAGAAGGCTAAAGCCCACCAAAAGAAAGAGAATGTACAAATTCACCCTTCCCTGCTGAAGTCCCTTAAAAAGACTACCGAGGGCAGAGGACACCACATAAGAGCCATTAACAATCCCATCTATAAACTGTCTTTCAAAGGTAGCATAGAGCACCTTGGAGTATAGCATGTACCCTCCCGCCAGTATTTTATGGTACAACCTTTCCGTGAAGAACTGTTCTCTGAAGGTTGTATGAACAGGCTTTAGAGACTGATACAGCTTTTCTGGGTCTAAAACTCTCTTGACAAACACCAAATACGCTAAACCTATTCCCAAAAGGGCTATTACCACCGAACTTATGGCTATGTCCAAATGCATCTCCTTGTGATCCTTTAATGCACTCATATACCAGCCTTCAAAAAAGCCTACTACCGCTGAACCTATGGCTAACACCACCATAGGCACAAGCATTACAGAGGGTGCCTCGTGAGGTTCCTCCTCAAAGTGTTCCCTGTGCCTCTCAGGTCCGTAAAACATTACAAACCCTTCCCTGAATATGTAGTAAGCGGTCAAAAAGCTTACAAAGCTTACAAACACTCCCAAACCAAAGGATACCTCATAGCTACTGGCTATTATCAGGTCCTTACTCCAAAATCCTGCAAAGGGAAATATGCCCGCTAATGCCAACGCTCCCACAAAAAAGGTGGCGTAGGTTATGGGCATGTGCTTTTTTAGCCCTCCCACCTCATATATGTCATGAACATGATGGTGAAAGGCGTGTATTATGGAACCCGCCGACAAAAACAGTAGCGCCTTGAAAAAGGCATGGGTTGTTAAATGAAACATGGCAGAGCTTCTGTCTCCTATACCCAAGGCTAAAAACATCAGACCCAGTTGGCTCATGGTGGAGAAGGCTATGATCTTCTTTATGTCTGTGTGGGATGTAGCCGCCAGCGATGCAAACAGCGCAGTAAACCCTCCAATGAAGGCTACTACCTTCAAGCTCTGTGGTGCAGACTCAAAAACGGGATAGAGCCTTGCTACCATATACACGCCCGCCGCTACCATCGTGGAAGAGTGCAAAAGGGCTGACACGGGCGTGGGACCTGCCATGGCGTTCGGTAGCCATGTGTGAAGTGGAACCTGCCCTGACTTTCCTACCGCACCACCAAAGAGTAGTAAAACTGCAAGCCCAAGCAGGTTAGGGTCTATTTCTTTGACCTTAGAGAATATCTCCAAAAGGTTTAAACTTCCAAAGAGGTAAAAGATGGAGAATATGCCGAAAAGGTATAACCAGTCTCCTATGCGGTTCATGACGAAGGCTTCAAAGGCTGAGTTTGTGGCGTATTTTTGCTGGTGGAAGTAGCCGATTAAAAGGTAAGATGCCAGTCCCACACCTTCCCAACCGAAGAACATGCCAAGCAGGTTGTCCGACAGCACTATGAGTAGCATGGAGAAGAGGAATAGAGAGAGGTATGCGTAGAATTTGTAGGTCCATTGTCCGAAGAGGTTTTCCATGTATCCAATGGAGTAGATGAATACAAGGGTTGATATAAAGCAAACGAGGGAAGTGGTGATGGCAGAGAGCGGGTCAAAGTAGAGACCGAGGGTGAGGGTGTAGGAGCTAAGGCTGATAAAGTCGTAGAGTTTGACAGAAAAGGGAGAGTTCAAAGCTTTCAAGAGGGCAGGGATAGAGAAGATGAATGAGAGGACACTTCCTAAAACTGCTATGATGGCTGAAGGTAGGTCTCCCAACCTTCTACCCAAAAGTCCTATCAGCAAAAAGGCAAAAAGGGGGGAAAGGACTATAAGAACCTCCATATTATCCTCCCATATCTCTCAGCTCGTCGCTGGATTCTACCTTTCTAAGTCTAAATATGGCTACTATTATACCAAGACCTACTGCCGCTTCTACCGCCGCAAGGGCTATGATAAAAAGGGCAAAAATCTGACCGTCCACCAATCCCAAGTGGCTATCCGCACCAACGAAGGCGATATTGACTGCGTTCAGGGCAAGCTCCGTGCTCATGAGTATGGCCACCAAGTTTCTTCTGACGATCATTCCAAAAACACCAAGTCCAAACAAAAGCACAGACAGAATTAAGTACGCCTCAAGAGGTACTATCTTCATAGGTTTTATCCTCCTTCCTTCCTATGAGCACCGCTCCAATCATACCCACCAAAAGCACCAGGGACACCAGCTCAAAGGCAAAGAAATATTTGCTAAAGAGGATAGAGCCCACCACCTGTGTGTTGCCAAGGTTCTGGATGAACTCCCTTATCTGCCCCTTGGGAGACACGCTAACACCCAAGAGAAAAACCAGTATGATCTCCAAGTAAAAAGCCAAGAGTATGGGAAATGTCAAAACTCCCTCAACACGGTAATGACTGTCCTTTTTAAGGGCTTTCTCCCAGGGTACCGCGGTTAACACCAGTACGTAAAAAACTGCTATGGCAACCGCATAGATGAGAAGCTGCAAAGCTCCCACCAACTCCGCCCCCGCCACAAAGAATATACCCGCCACCATAACCAAGGTAGAGAGCAGGGAAAGGATCACATAGATAATATTTGAAAGAAAAACCACCCCAAGGGCAGACATAAGGGTCATAGAGGCAAAAAATAGAAAGGCAATCCATTGCATCATTGCTTTTTCACCTCTGGCAACTTTAGGTCGTTCTCGTACCAAAGGCGCATCCTCTGAGTGTCATCTATCCAAATTCTGTCTGGTTCCTTTTCCCTTCTCCTCTGCCAGTCCCTGCCTACACGCTCCAGCACCTCCAAGGTTAAGACCGAGTCCTTCCTGCTGTAGCTGGCGGTTTCGTGAATGTCGCTTTGAAAGAGACAATCCACTGGACAGGCATCCACGCAAAAACCACAAAAAGTGCAAAGAAGCATGTTCATGTTAAAGACGCTTACCCTTCTCTTGCCGTTGGGCAGTTTTTCTCCCTCTATTTCAAAGAGTTGAGGAACAGGGCAAGCCCTTTTACACAGCAAACATACCACACACCTGCTTCTACCGGGTTCCACTTCAACCTTAAACCTCTCCACCCATTCGTCAAAGGCGGGCTGTGGCTCCCTGCCGTCCACCACCTTATGACCAAAAAACCCCCTGAACCTTTTGGGCGGAGTGAGCTTTTCGTAAGGATAGTGGGTGGTTATTGTTTTACTGAAGGCGTGCCTTATGGTAACGGAAAGGCCCCTTATAAAGTCTATAAAAAAGATCCTCTCAAGCCAAGAAAGTGGTTTTTCAAAGACTTTTTTAATCATGGCTCACCTCCACACAATGGGTGCAATGACTGCAGTAAACACCAAATTTACAAAAGTAACCGGAAGCATTACCTTCCAGGCGGTCTCTGTAATCTGGTCTATCCTATACCTTGGCAGGGTCCAATGGAGCCAAAGAACGAAAAGAAAGAGCAGGGCAACCTTTAAAACAAACCAAACAAAGGGAGATAGCGGTCCCAAGAAAAACAGTGGGTCCACAAAGCCCAAGAAGGGAACGTTTATGGGAGACCACCCACCCAAAAAGAGAACCACCGCTATGGCAGACAGAGAAAGCACCTCCACATACCACTCCACCAAGGGAAAGAGACCAAACTTTATGCCACCGTACTCTACGGTAAAGCCCGTTACCAGCTCCGCCTCCGCCTCCTGAATATCAAAAGGAACTCTTCCCGTCTCCGCCAGCATGGCAAACATGTATACTACAAAGGCTACGGGCTGAAGCCATATATACCAAAGCTTTTGGTTAATCTGTTGTTGGACGATCTCGTAAGTAGAGAGAGTACCTGCGAGAATGACAGGACCCATAACCGCAAAGGTGATTACCACCTCATAAGAAACTATTATGCCCGCCTTTCTCATACTACCAATGAGTGCGTATTTGGAGTTGGATGCCCAACCTGCCAAGGCTATGGCATAAACCGCCATGGAACCGAGGGCAAAAACCAAAAGTAGCCCTACGTTCACGTCTGTCAGGATGGGCTTTACCTTTACACCCAAAACCTCAAACTCTGGACCAAAGGGAACCACCGCAAAGACGAGGACCGCAGGCACAAAAGCAAGTATCAAAGCCAAGTTGTATAAAAACCTGTTTCCGGCGCGTGGGAATATGTCCTCCTTGGTAATTAGCTTTAGTCCATCTGCCAAGGGTTGCAAGAGTCCGTGCCATCCCACCACCATCGGTCCGGGTCTTCTTTGGATGTGCGCTGCCACCTTTCTTTCTACCCACGTAAGATAGGCACCCAGTCCAAGAACAACTCCCAATATAACCAATATTTTTATTCCTATCACCAGGAGCTGAACAAAAAGGCTCTCCATAAGCTCCTCCAAAAGGGCTTAATAGTTTATCACATCAGCGGTCTATTTCACCCACCACTGGGTCAAGGCTAGCCAATATGGCAACCGCATCCGCAATAACCCTATCCTTCATAAGCTTAGGATAGATGCATAGGTTGTACATAGAGCCCGGTCTTATCTTTACCCGGTAAGGCTTTACGCCACCGGTGGAGTATATGTAAAAGCCCAGCTCTCCCCGTGGATTTTCACCAGAAGAGTAGATTTCACCCTCCGGCACCTTTAGACCTATTCCGTCCAAGGACAACTTTAACTTTTTGGGATCCGGAGATTCCGCAAAGAAGGGAGCAGATTTGGGCATCTTTTCCAACTTGCTTACGCACTGCTCTATGATCCGAAGGCTCTGACGCATCTCCTCCAACCGCACCAGATAACGGTCGTACACATCACCGTTTTCTCCCACTGGCACGTCAAACTCCACCCATGGGTAAGCATCGTAGGGTTCAAACTTTCTTATATCATAGGGCACACCAGAAGCCCTCGCCACCGCCCCAGTCAGCCCATAATAATACACATCCTCCTTCTCTATTATTCCCACGCCCACGTTTCTTCTTAACCATACCCTGTTCCTGCTCAGTATGGTTTCCCAATCCTTCAACTCTTTGGGAAATCTCTTCACAAAGGCTTTTATAACCTCAAGGGCACCCTCCGGTAGGTCCATCCTAACACCCCCTATCCTTGGGTAGCTTATGGTAAGCCTTGCACCGGTGATGCCCTCTATGATATCCATGATCTTTTCCCTTTCCTTAAAGGTATACAAGAATATAGTTAGGGCTCCAATATCCAAGGCGTAGGTCCCAAGCCAAAGAAGATGAGAGTTGATCCTCTGCAGTTCGGACATCATGGTGCGTATGTACTTTGCCTTCTCGGGCACCAAGTCCTCTATACCCAAAAGCCTTTCCACCGCCACCACCCAGGCTTGGTTGGAGCATAGGGCGGAGATATAATCCATACGGTCCGTATAGACCAAAAACTGGTTGTACATTTCGTTCTCCGCCAGCTTTTCCACACCCCGGTGAAGCTGTCCCAAGATCACATCGCACTGGACAACCCTTTCTCCCTCCAAGTCAAACAGGAACCACATGGTACCGTGTGTTCCCGGATGCAAGGGCCCCCAGTTCAAAACCAGCTGTGCCTTTTTCTTTAACCTTCTCTTTTCGGTAATTTCCAAATCCTCCAAGGTGGGTACAGGAGTATGCATACGGTCGTAGTTCATAAGCCCCTGCAAGTTATCACCCCACAAAACTTCATTAAGGGATGGAAGGTATTCGTTGGTATAACCTTCCAAGGGAAAGTCCTTCCTGAGTGGGTGATACTGATAAGTTTCCCACATAAAGGCACGCACCAAGTTTTCGTGCCCCTCATACTTAATACCAAACATATCGTAGCATTCCCTCTCCGCCCATTTACCTGCAAACCAGAGCTTTTCAATACTGGGAAGGGTTCCATCCGTCCAAGTTTTCACCACAACCCTCTTTCGCTCATCCACATTGTAGAGTATGTAAAAGGCTTGGAACCTCGGAGACCTTTCGGGAAAATCCACCACCGAGTGGTCTATAAAAAGCTTATAGCCCATTTGTTTTAGGTCCTTGAGAAGTTCAATGAGTTCGTGCTTTGGGATATGAAGGTTCGTAATGGTGGGCTTTACCTCAATCTGTAGGTCTTTAAACTTCTTCTTCAATTCCAAAAAGTCCTCTTCCTTAGCCCAGGGCATTGTTTAACCTCCGTAATATTTTACAGGCTTTTTCCTTAGATCATCCGCCAGCCGCTTATATACTTTGCCTTCCATCTTGCTAAATTCCTCCTGAATAAGCTTTAAGGTATCACCTGTCCTGAATAATGCTTTAATTATACCCTCTTCCCATAGTTTGTCATTTCTTATTATCTTCTGCCAAACACTTGCGTTTATATCTTTAATCTCACTAAAGCTTTCATAAGGATCTGCGTCAAAGTTTATCTCTGGTATTTCCGGCAGATCCTCCTTCCATTTTTTTAACCAACCGAGCATTTCATCCCAAAGATTGGCAACTCCAAGATATTCAAACAGTTGCTTGCCGTAGAACAGATGAAGCTCAACCTGCTCATATTTGCCTCTAAGTGTCTGTATTTGTTCCTGGTAATAGTTTTTATTTTTTGAGAAATCAGGGTCAATAAAATACATAATCCCCACCAAATTACTGTCGTGCCTCCGATATAAAGCTTTAAGCTTTTTCTCAAAGTTTTGCATTTGCCCTCTCTTCTTGGTAGAATCATGGTCATCTCTTATCTTTTGTTCAATGAAGTAATACTTTTTTCCATTAGTAAAGTATTGGTCTAACCTTAGAGGCTCATCGTCCTCACCTTGTATGTTTTTATCAAGCAGGATGTATCCTTGACCTTGAATAATCAAACCTATTATCTCTTCAAAAGCATCACCCATGCGAATTTCATAAGATTGGAGTAAATGCTGTAAAATCTTGGTAGAAGGTTTTGATGGTCTAAATAAACCTATAAATCTCTCTGGATTGCTTGCCAATTTATCTAGAAGGTCTCTTTTATTGCCATAAAAAATATGTTTGTTTAGCACTTGGACAAACTCCTGATAATCCATCAATCTTCCTCAAGCTTCATATAGTTCTGTATGAAATCCTTGTTTATAACATTCTTGTCCGTTATCTTTAAGGACCTCTTAAACCTTTCTTCTATCCCTTGGACATATTTTGGATTGACTTCTATCATCACGAAATCTCTCCCTAATGCCTTTGCCACATATCCAGTGGTTCCTGTGCCCGCCATAGGGTCTAAGATTAGGTCTCCTTCCTTTGTGGAAGTCAAAATAACCCTCTTTAGAAGTTCTATAGGCTTTTGGGTGGAGTGGAGTTTTTGCCCCTTTTTGTCAAGCAATCTTTCACTTCTTCCACATATAGGCAAAACCCAAACATTGGCACCAACTTTTCCTATGCCAAAGCTTTTGGCGTATTCTCTATTAAAGGTGTATTTTTTGACGCTTTTGTCTTTGACTGCCCAGATAAGGGTCTCGGTAGCATTGGTAAATCTCACCCCCAACCAGTTAGGCATAGGGTTTGTCTTCACCCAAATTACATCGTTCAAAATCCAAAAGCCCAAATCCTGCATGATTTTGCCTACTCTAAAGATGTTATGGTAAGTTCCTATGACCCATAAGGTAGCATTGGGTTTCATTACCCTTTTAACTTCCAAAAGCAAGCCTTCAATGAAACGATCGTATTCTTCAAAGGAAGAAAACTTATCCCACTCGTCCAAAACACCGTTAACGGTTGTCTTTACATTCCAGCGTTTTAACTTCTTTTTGCCTAACTGTAGAAAGTAAGGAGGGTCAATGAAAACCATATCAAAGGACTCCTCTGGGATTTTTTTAAGCACCTTAAAGGCGTCCCCTTGTATTACTTTATTTTTTATGTCTTCTATGCTATAAAAAGGCATATTTTCACTGTCCCTTATGACCAAGCCATTGCTCATTTCCTCTCCAAAAACTCTTCATTTAGAGCTTCAAAGCTCTTCATTTGTTTAATCAATATACTCTTCTTCAAACTGCCAATCAAGGGCACCCTTTCTCCAGGCGTAAAGTAGCCCGTAGGTTAATATAAATATGAACAAAAACATCTCCACAAAACCAAAAACTCCCAAATACCTATAAACCACCGTCCAAGGAAAGAGAAAGGCAGCTTCTATATCAAAGAGCAAAAGGAGTAGTCCCAAAAGGTAATAGCCCTGATGAAAGGTTGCCTGTGCGGATTTATCGTAAAGAGGCACACCACATTCGTAAGGATAGTCCTTTAGGGCTGATGGAGCCTTTGGTCCAAGCAAGTGGTTTAGAAAGACCATAAGCAGGGCAATACCAAGCATAACAAAGCCAAGTATTAAAAAGCCCAAGTAGTCCATCTCCTTTACCTCCTAAAGAGCATCTCTGAAGTAGGGCTAATGTAATTCCAAAGGAGCATAGGAAGTATGCCAAGGATCAGCAAAGACGCTGCCATCAGAACCATGGACGCCTTTTCAAAACCTGTAGGATTTGCAATCGCCCGCCTTTCTCCCTCCTTCATAAACATGAGCACGATCAACCTCAAATAGTATCCTGTGGATACACCTATTCCAATAATCATCAATATACCGATCCACCACAGTTTACCGTAAGCCAAGGACATGAAAACCAAAGCCTTTGCCAAAAAGCCCACCGTGGGAGGAACACCGAGGAGTGACAAGAGGGCTATGGCAAAAACCCATGCTACAAAACTCTGCGAATGCTTTAGCCCGTCAAAGTCCTCCAACTTGTTTTCCCAATTTCCGCTACGCTCCAAAACTGCCAGAACCAAAAAGCCAAGCATACCCATTATGGAGTACGCCAAAAGAAAGTAAATAACCGCCTTTAATCCTATGGCACTGGCTACAGACACACCTGCCAAAATGTAGCCCGAGTGGGCTATGGAAGAGTAGGCAAGCATCCTTTTTACATCCTTCTGAACAAGTGCCACAAAGTTTCCATAAAGGAAGGTAATTACTGCCAGTGTTCCAACTGCTAAAACCCAAGTGTTATGAAAGCTCTCCTGAACCAAGGGCATTACCCTTAGCACCGGTGCAAAGAAGGCTATTTTGCCCACGCTGGACATGTAGGCGGTTATGGGTGTGGGCGCACCTTGATAGGCATCCGGTAGCCAAAAGTGAAAGGGCACAACCCCTATCTTTATAGCCAGGCCAAAGAGAAAAAAGACCAAGCCCAGAATAAGAAAGCCCTTGTCCGGTGCGTTGAAGTGGAGAACATGCCTTAAATCAAAGGAGCCGGCATATATGTATAGGAAAACAGCACCATAGGAGGCCAAGGCTATGGCAAGCCCACCCAATATTAGGTATTTGAATGCGCCCTCCTTTGAAGTGAAGTCCCCCCTCTGCAAAGCAGTAAGTATATAGAAGGACACAGAAACCGCCTCAAGGGCTATGTATATGAGAAGCAGGTTGTAAGAACTGACAAGAACCATACCACCCAAAAGGGAGAAAGCCAGAAGGTAATAAAACTCTCCATACAGGGACCTTTTAAACCTCTGATACTGAAGCGTAAAGGCAAGAAGGATTATGGTAAGCAGTATCATAAAAACCTGAAGCAAAGAGGAAAAGCTATCCCTAACATAGAGCCCGTAAAAGGTTTCTCCTCTGAGGTCAAAGTTAAAGATCAGATAAAGCAGTGCTAGGATGTAGCCTGTTACACTAATGCTTATTGCCAAGGTATGGGAGAGTCTTTTGTATATGATGTCAAGGCTAAAGAGCACAAAGCCTGTAATCAGAACGATCAGCTCTGGAACAAAGAGGGTAAGCTTTGGAATTTCAGTCTGAATTAGATCCTTCATTTCCATAAGCCACCCTCCAAGCTTTTTGATATCATCGTAAGAAGAAGGTCGATATGGGCATCAAAGAAGACGAAGAAGAGGAAGGGTAGAAGCCCCACCATAAGCATGGGCACCACCACCAACAGGAAGGCAACCAACTTAAACCCCCTGACATCCGTAAAATGGACAAGCCTACCCTCTTCTTTAACATCCAAGTATAGGGTTTTCAACAGATAAAGCACATAAAGGACGCTGAAGAAGGCACCCGCAAGGACAAGGAGTGCCAATTGCAAGGTGTATTCCCTTGCACCCATTATGGTCAAAAACTTACCCCAAAAGGAAGAACCACCGGGAAGACCCATAGAAGAAAAGCCCGTTATGGCAGTAAGAATTGCAAACACTGGCATAAACCTTATGGAACCCCTCAGTGCCTGCATGTTAAAACTGTGCAGTCTGTGGTATATAAAACCTGCCATCATAAATAAAGAGGCTGAGGTAAGTCCATGGGCAAACATCTCCATTATGCTCGCCCTAAGGCCTTCCTTGTTGAGCAAAAACATACCCGCCACCACAAAGCCCATGTGGCTAACAGAAGAGTATGCAACAAAACGCTTAACATTGCTCTGGCTTATAGTAAACCAGGAGGCAAAGATTATGGTGGCTATACCCCAAAGCACGAGGATTGGCATCAAAAATACTGCAACCTCTCGGAAAAGCCCAATGTTGAACCTAAGAAGGGCATAAGTGCCCATCTTTAAGAGGATCGCCGCCAGCACCACAGAACCAGCGGTGGGTGCCTCACCATGGGCATCGGGAAGCCACGTATGAAAAGGCACTATGGGCGTTTTTACCGCAAAGGCAATAAAGAAGAGAAGGAAAAGGAAAAGCCCGAAAGCTAAGCTATACTGGTTTTGCAAAAGGTCAAAGTAGGAAAAGGAGAATTTACCAAACTGTCTGTAATGCTCTACTGCAATGCTCACTATTCCCAGAAGTAAAAACAAAGAAGAGACAAATATATAAACAAAGAACTTGTAAGCGGAGTAGAGCCTTAGCTTGTAGCCCCAGATACCTATAACAAAGAACATGGGCACAAGGGTAAGCTCATAAAAGACATAAAAAACGAGCATGTCCCAACTGGTGAATACACCTACAAGGGCGCTTTCAGTTAGCAAGAACCAAGCGTAGTACTCCTTCAGCCGGTGGTCTATCTGATGGTCCCTTATAGACCAGCATATGGCTACAAAGGAAACCAGGGTAGTAAGAATATACATAAGGTAGGAAAGCCCGTCTGCACCAAAGGAGAGACTAAGATTTAGCTCTTTAATCAGGGTGATGCTTTGGTAAAACTGAACCTTTTGGGCGTGAGAAAAGTCAAAGTAAAAGAGGGAAACCAAAGAGAGAACAAAAACCGCACCAGAAAAGACAAGGGCAATCCACTTGGCAAATTTTTCCTCAAGAAAAACAATGAGCACTATACCCAGCAGAGGTAGGACTATACTTAAAGGAATAAAAGGAAAAACCGCAGGCACAAGCTCCATGGCTCACCCCATAAAGTAAATGATTATTCCTAGCAGAACAACCAATCCAAAGAGCAAAAAGGCTACGTAGTTGTTTAGAAGACCAGTTTGTATTAGGCTTGCCTTTCTCCCAAACCTAAAGGAAAACTTGGCAACCCCATTAACAAAAAGATCCACCGTGTATATGTCCAGCTTGATCCACAGAAACTTGACCACTCTAAAGTAAAGAAAGCTCAAAAGGTTTATAAAACCATCTATTAAGAACCTATCACCCACCAAGAAAAGACTCCTTGAGAGTTCCATATAGCCCTTTGCAAATCCCTTGTGGTACAACCTTTCCGTGAAGAACTGTTCTCTGAAGGTTGTATGAACAGGCTTTAGAGACTGATACAGCTTTTCTGGGTCTAAAACTCTCTTGACAAACACCAAATACGCTAAACCTATTCCCAAAAGGGCTATTACCACCGAACTTATGGCTATGTCCAAATGCATCTCCTTGTGATCCTTTAATGCACTCATATACCAGCCTTCAAAAAAGCCTACTACCGCTGAACCTATGGCTAACACCACCATAGGCACAAGCATTACAGAGGGTGCCTCGTGAGGTTCCTCCTCAAAGTGTTCCCTGTGCCTCTCAGGTCCGTAAAACATTACAAACCCTTCCCTGAATATGTAGTAAGCGGTCAAAAAGCTTACAAAGCTTACAAACACTCCCAAACCAAAGGATACCTCATAGCTACTGGCTATTATCAGGTCCTTACTCCAAAATCCTGCAAAGGGAAATATGCCCGCTAATGCCAACGCTCCCACAAAAAAGGTGGCGTAGGTTATGGGCATGTGCTTTTTTAGCCCTCCCACCTCATATATGTCATGAACATGATGGTGAAAGGCGTGTATTATGGAACCCGCCGACAAAAACAGTAGCGCCTTGAAAAAGGCATGGGTTGTTAAATGAAACATGGCAGAGCTTCTGTCTCCTATACCCAAGGCTAAAAACATCAGACCCAGTTGGCTCATGGTGGAGAAGGCTATGATCTTCTTTATGTCTGTGTGGGATGTAGCCGCCAGCGATGCAAACAGCGCAGTAAACCCTCCAATGAAGGCTACTACCTTCAAGCTCTGTGGTGCAGACTCAAAAACGGGATAGAGCCTTGCTACCATATACACGCCCGCCGCTACCATCGTGGAAGAGTGCAAAAGGGCTGACACGGGCGTGGGACCTGCCATGGCGTTCGGTAGCCATGTGTGAAGTGGAACCTGCCCTGACTTTCCTACCGCACCACCAAAGAGTAGTAAAACTGCAAGCCCAAGCAGGTTAGGGTCTATTTCTTTGACCTTAGAGAATATCTCCAAAAGGTTTAAACTTCCAAAGAGGTAAAAGATGGAGAATATGCCGAAAAGGTATAACCAGTCTCCTATGCGGTTCATGACGAAGGCTTCAAAGGCTGAGTTTGTGGCGTATTTTTGCTGGTGGAAGTAGCCGATTAAAAGGTAAGATGCCAGTCCCACACCTTCCCAACCGAAGAACATGCCAAGCAGGTTGTCCGACAGCACTATGAGTAGCATGGAGAAGAGGAATAGAGAGAGGTATGCGTAGAATTTGTAGGTCCATTGTCCGAAGAGGTTTTCCATGTATCCAATGGAATAGATGAATACAAGGGTTGAGATAAAGCAAACGAGGGAAGTGGTGATGGCAGAGAGTGGGTCAAAGTAGAGACCGAGGGTGAGGGTGTAGGAGCTAAGGCTGATAAAGTCGTAGAGTTTGACAGAAAAGGGAGAGTTCAAAGCTTTCAAGAGGGCAGGGATAGAGAAGATGAATGAGAGGGCACTTCCTAAAACTGCTATGATGGCTGAAGGTAGGTCTCCCAGTCTTCTGCCTAAAAGTCCTATCACCAAAAAGGCAAGAAGGGGGAATAGAATAATTAACAACGCTTCCATATCAGTCCCTTAGTTGGGTTATTTCAGAGGTACCTTCATAACCCCTCAGGCGGAATATGGCTACCACCAAGCCTAAACCTATCGCCACCTCCGCCGCAGCTACAGTAAGCACAAAGAGGGCAAAAACCTGCCCCTCTACACCACCCACCATTTTGTCCATGCTAACAAGTCCTACATTCACGCCGTTCAGCATTAGCTCTGTGCTCACCAAAAGGGTTATAAGGTTTTTCCTTATGATAACACCGAAAAGCCCAGAGAGGAATAAAAAAATGCTTATAAGAATATAAGCGACCTCTATTTTCACTCCTCTTTCCTCCCGAGAAGGATGGCTCCTATCATTGCGGTTAAAAGTATAACAGAAGCCACCTCAAAAGGAAAGAGGTAGTTGGTAAATAGGGCTTTACCCACGCTTTGAATGTTGCCCTCCGTTATAATCCTCCCGGAAACTGCAAACCTGCCCTTCAACACCATGTATGCAATGGGAAGGAAGGAGGTCAGCAAAAAGGGCACTGCCGAGAGGGCTCCTCTTTTGTAAATGCCTTCAAATTTCTTTACCCTTTCCCACGGAATGGTGGTTATAACCAGAACATAAAAGACGATTATGGCAACCGCGTATATTATGAGTTGCAAACCCGCCAAAAGCTCCGCCCCAAGGTGCAAAAAGATGCCCGCTATAGCCAATATAACCGATAAGAAGGCAAGGATCACATGCACAGGATTTTTTAGGAAAAGGGTACCAAAGACTGACACCAAAAGCCAAAGACTTAAAAAGCCGAAAATTAGCCACTCCACTCTATTTTCCCCCAAAGGCGTTCTCTGTGTTCGTCGTCAATCCAAATTCTGTCCGGTTCGTTGCCCCTTCTCTTTTTCCAGTCTATGGCGTTTTCTTCCAGCCTGTCCATCTTAAGGACAGCCGACCTACGGGAGTATCCCGCCAGTTCATAAAGGTCCGTCATGGTAAGACAGCCCACCGGACAGGCATCCACACACAGACCGCAGAAAAGACAGTTTAGTAAGTTCATATCAAAACGTACCACCTTTTTTGTGCCGTCGGGCATTTGCACCGCTTCTATTCTAAACAGGGTGGGCATAGGACAGGCAGTTTGACACATATAACAGGCAACGCATCTGCTTTTGCCCTTCTCAAAGCTCATAAACTTTTCTATAGCTCTTAGGGAGTCTGGCTCTGTTCCATCCCAGACAAAGTGTCCGTGGGCTCCCCTATAGCGCTTTGGGGGTGTGAGCTTTTCCACTGGATAGTTGGTGGTTATGGGCCTTCGGAGAAGGTTCTTAAGGGTAACCGAAAGCCCCTTTATGAAATCCAAAAAGAGCACAGTTTCTATTATGTTCAGAAAAGCCTTCCTGTCTACCTTTTTTATAGCCATAGTGGGTTTAGTATTTTATACCATTTGCGGTTTGTTGCAAAAGTTTATGAGGTAAATCAGGTCCAGACTGTGATACACTAAAACTGATGAAGGACAAGATGCTTGAGACCCTCAGGAAAATGAAGGACTTAAAGATCTTGGTGGTGGGGGATGTTATGCTTGATCGTTATATCTTCGGGAGAGTGGAAAGGATCTCGCCTGAGGCACCGGTTCCGGTGGTGGAAGTGGAAAGGGAAGAGTTCCGTTTAGGTGGTGCGTCAAACGTGGCAAACAATTTGGCTAACTTGGGTGTAAAAACTTACCTGGCAGGCGTGGTGGGAGCAGACTACGGACAACACATACTAAGGGGACTTATGAAGTCTGCGGGCATAGAGGATCTAACGGTAGAGGATCCACAAAGACCAACCACAGAAAAGGCGAGAGTGGTTTCTATGTCCCAACAACTCTTACGTATAGACTGGGAAGACAAAAGACCCATAGAAGGAAAGGTTTTGGAGGAACTCCTTGAAAGGCTTGATGTGAACGTGGATGGGGTTATAGTCTCGGACTATGCCAAGGGAGTTGTATGCCAGCAGTTGATGAACAGAATAAAAGAAAAGAAAGTTTTTGTTTCCATAGACCCAAGACCTGTTAATAAGCATCTTTACTTTGGTGCGGACCTCATGACTCCCAACGAAAAGGAAGCAAAGCAGATGGGCGGAGACAAACCGGTGGAAACGCTCGGATGGAAGCTAAAAGAGGAGCTTGGGCTGAAGACTTTGGTTATAACCTTGGGTGCAAAGGGTATGTCCCTCTTTGATAGAGAGTACTTTCATTTTCCTGCAAAGGCAAAGCAGGTTTATGATGTTTCGGGTGCAGGAGACACCGCGGTGGCAGTGCTTACCTCTGCTTACATAGCCACAAAAGATTGGCATATTGCCTGTGAGCTTGCAAACCTATGCGCAGGCATAGTGGTAGGAAAGCTGGGAACTACTCCTATAACTTTGGAGGAGGTTATAAAGGAAATTGAAGAAGGGTAAGAGCTTTGAAGACATAGCCTGCGAATATTTAACAAATCTTGGGTATAGGATCCTTCACAGGAACTTTTATTGCAGAGGTGGAGAAATAGACATTATAGCCTTAGACGGGGATGTTTTGGTTTTCGTGGAGGTTAAAGGAACAACCACAAAGCTAAACCCAGCGGAGCGCATCAATTACAAAAAACTCCAACGTATCTACAAGTGCGCCGAAGAATTTCTTTTAGAAGCCCCTGCACAGGAGTGCAGGGTAGATGCTATTTTAGTGGAGGGTGGTCGTATAGTGCATCTAAAGAATATATCACTCTAGGATTTCCAGAACCACCCTCTTGCCGGTCTTCCTACCCATAGCGGATAGGATGGTTCTGAGGGCTCGGGCAATTCTGCCCTGCTTGCCTATTACCTTTCCTACGTCTGCCTTGTCCACCCTCAGTTCAATAACTACGGTCTTCTCCCCTTCTATTTCTACCACATTGACCCCATTGGGGTTGTCCACAAGGGACTTGGCGGTGATTTCTACGATGTCTCTCAGTTGGCTCATGGGACCACCTCCTTCTTAGATTATTTTCGCGTTTTTGAGTATGCTTTTTGCTCTATCGGTAAGCTCTGCACCTTTTTCAAGCCATTCTTTTACCTTTTCTGGTTTTATATCCAAAAGTTCCTTTCTCTTTGGGTCATAAGTTCCCAAAATATCCACATACCTACCTTCCCTTGGAGAACGGCTATCCATCACTACTATCCGATATATTGGATGATGGGTCCTACCAAACTTAGAGAGCCTAATCCTCAGTGCCATTTCCTTCCTCCATTCTATTTATTATAGCATATTTTTCAGGTCTTCGTTCATCTTAGCTACCATTTCCCTCAACTTTCTGGTGTAATCCTGCAATTTTTTCTCAAGCTCTGGATACTTTATGGAAAGGATTCTTACCGCCAGAAGTCCTGCGTTGGCACCGTTGCCGATGCCTACAGTAGCCACAGGGATGCCCGCGGGCATTTGGACGATGGAGTGTAGAGAATCAACACCTCCCAAATGCTTTGTGGGTATGGGAACACCTATAACCGGCAGGGTGGTCATGGAAGCGGTCATACCCGGTAAGTGGGCAGAACCTCCCGCGCCGGCGATTATCACCTCTATGCCCCTTTCCCTTGCGGTTTTGGCGTACTCAAACATAAGTTCCGGCGTGCGATGGGCGGAGACTACCTTGACCTCGCAGGATACTCCAAACTCCTTCAAAACTTCATAGGCGGGCTTTAGATACTCCCAGTCGGAGATGCTCCCCATTATTATACCCACTAAGGCCTTTTCCATACAAATATTGTAGAATATTTTGTTATGAAACTGATTGCGGGAAACTGGAAAATGAACAAAACCCCCTCCCAAACGAGGGAGTACATAACAAAGTTTTTGGAACTTGTAGGGGATGTCAAAAACACGGAAATTCTTCTTTGTCCTCCCTTTACCTCCCTTTGTGTGGCAGGAGAAATGCTAAAAGACAGCCATATAAAGCTCGGAGCCCAAAATTGCCACTATGAGGAAAAGGGAGCCTTTACGGGAGAAATATCCCTTAGTATGCTCAAGGAACTTGGCGTGTCTTATGTTATAGTGGGGCACTCAGAAAGAAGGTGGCTTTTTGGAGAAACTGACGAGATGATAAACAAAAAGGTTATAGCCTGCCTGGAAAAGGGGCTAAGACCTATCCTCTGCGTGGGGGAAAAGATAGAAGACCGGAATGCGGGCATGACTTTGAAAGTGGTGGAAAGCCAACTGAAGCTTGGATTGTCCGGTTTGGAGGATTTGGCGGGCAAGATTGACATTGCCTATGAACCCGTTTGGGCAATAGGCACAGGAACACCCGCCACGCCGGAGGATGCCCAATTTGTCCATAGGTTTATAAAGGAGTTTTTGGGAGATGTTAGAGTTCTGTATGGAGGTAGTGTAAACCCAAAGAACGCCAAAGACTTTCTTTCTATGCCCGATGTGGATGGTCTTTTGGTAGGAACCGCCAGCTTAGACCCTGAATCCTTTGCCCAGATAGTAAAGGCTTCTGAAGGAGAGTAAAACAAGCACAAAAAAGGGTAAGGCTCCCAAAAGGGGACTGCGTCCCAGCTCCTGGGCGGTGATCTTTATAAGGTTCAGGCTAAGTATGTAAAGGGCTATGTAAATAAGAAAAAACATAGATGGCTTTAGAAAGCTACGCTCCTTTAAAAGGTGGTAAGCTAAGGATAGGGTAAGTGCGAGCACAGATAGGCTTATAACGAGCCTAAGTAAAAGCTCCGCCATATAGACATCCTTATTCATTCCCAAGGAACTTGCCAAAGAGTACAGGGAAATCAGTTTATCCATCCTTAAGTGGTTTAATTTTTCTCCAAAGGCTTTTGCATCATCCACAGATATAAACTCCAAGGTTACATCCTTCTTTTCCTTCAATCCGCTATCAAAATAACTCCTTTCCGCTCCAATAAGTGTTAGACTTTTGTCTTTCCATAGTCCTTCTTTGGCGTAGAGCACTCCATATATATAATTACCCTGCAAATACACGGAGAAAACATCATAGACCCTGCCATCCATAAGGTTTGCAAAGCCTATTCTTACGTAAGACTTTTTTTCTCCTTCTCCCAGGCTAAGCCAAAAGTTGTTTAAAACAAGCTCTTCCTTTGCCTTTCCCTTCTTGAATTCCCTCTCAATTGCGTAGGCATTTTTAAAGATTTTTGGATAAAAGCTGTAGCTCAAACCGAGCTGTAAAAGGGAAAGAATTAAAGAGGCCATCAAAACAGGCATAAAAAATCTCAACGGCGATATACCAAAGGAGTAAGAAAGCCTGTCATAAGATTTTTTAAACACCCTTCTCATATAGATCATCAGGGCAAGGCAATTTAAGATGGGTGCAGTGTAATAAAAGCTTGAGAATACTGTCATTAGTATAGCCTTTGGGATTATGTGTGGTGCAGATACTTTGTATAGGAGTAGGACATCCACCAAGGAGTAAAAACTCAAAAGAAGGCTAAAAACCAAACTGAGGAGTAAAAATACTTTTAAAAACTCCCTAAGGTTATAGATAAACAGCATTCAAATTAAGCCCTTGTTTATGAGCTTTGCTACATCCTTTGCGAAGTAAGTTATGATCATGTCCGCCCCAGCCCTCTTTATGGATATTAAAGTTTCTATCATCACCTTTTCCTCATCTATCCAGCCAAGCCTTCCACCAGCCTTTATCATGGCGTACTCTCCGCTAACGTTGTAGGCACAAACTGGTAAAAGTGTGGCTTCTTTTACTTTGGCTATTATGTCAAGGTATGCCAAGGCGGGCTTTACCATAACTATGTCTGCGCCCTCTTGGACGTCTAAAAGCACCTCCTTTAGGGCTTCCCTTGCGTTGGCGGGGTCCATCTGGTAGCTTCTCCTGTCTCCAAAGGCGGGGGCAGACTCTGCTGCATCCCTGAAGGGACCATAGAAGGCGGAGGCAAACTTGGCAGAGTATGCCATTATTGGAATGTGAGTATAACCTGCAGAGTCAAGGGCAGACCTTATGGCTTGAACCATACCGTCCATCATGCCCGAAGGCGCTACCATATCCGCACCATTCTCTGCGTGAGAAACTGCCTGTTTTTTCAAGTTCTCAAGGGTTAGGTCGTTATCCACAGTATGACCTTTTATCACACCGCAGTGTCCGTGAGTGGTGTATTCACAGAAGCATACATCGGTTATTACATACATCTCGGGCACTTCCTTTTTGATCTTTCTGAGGGCTCTTTGGATTATACCCTGCTCACTCCAAGTGTCGGAACCTACTTCGTCCTTGTGTTCGGGTATTCCAAAGAGTATGATGGCGGGTATGCCCAGGTCCCTGACCTCCTTTACTGCATCCACAACCCTGTCCACGCTGTAGCGATAAACGCCGGGCATGGATGGGACCTCTTCCACTATGTTCTCTCCGTATCTGACAAAGATGGGATATATTAGGTCGTCAAGGGTAAGCCGGGTCTCTCGGACGAGCCTTCTTATGTTTTCTGATAACCTCAACCTTCTGGGTCTTAGCTTGGGAAACTCCATAAGAGACAATTTTAAGCCAACAGTGGTATAATTTAACAAACTCTCTTAGGGGGTAAGCATGAAGCTACACGAGCATCAGGCAAAGGAAATTCTAAAAAAATACAACCTTCCCGTTCCAGAGGGTAAGGTAGCCTTCACTTTGCAGGAAGCCAAGCAGGCGGCAGAAGAGCTCGGTGAATTCCCATTGGTAGTTAAAGCCCAGGTGCACTGCGGTGGAAGGGGTAAGGCAGGCGGTGTAAAACTGGTAAAAAGTATGGAAGAGCTTGAAGCGGCGGTGGAGGGTATGCTTGGAAAGGTGCTAAAGACCTTCCAGTGTCCCGATGGAAAGCCCGTAAATAGGGTTTGGATAGAGAAGGCAACGCCCATAGAGAAGGAGTATTATCTCTCCATAACCTTAGACAGGTCCGTCTCTAAGCCCGTGCTGATGGCTTCTGCAGAAGGTGGTATGGAGATTGAAGAGGTGGCAAAGGAAAAGCCGGAAGCCATTCACATGCTACACATTGACCCAGACCTTGGTCTCATGCCCTCTCAGGCAAGAAAACTTGCCTTTAAACTGGGTCTGCCCGTTAATGATTTTGTAAAAATTGCCCTGGGTTTGTATAGGGCTTACGAGGAGTTGGACGCCAGCCTTGTGGAGGTGAATCCTTTGGTACTTACAAAAGACGGTAAGCTTGTTCTTTTGGACGCCAAGGTAGAAATTGACGACAACGCCCTCTTTAGGCACAAGGACCTGGAGGAGATGGAGGACCTAACCCAGCTGGACCCATTGGAGGTGGAGGCAAAAACTTACAGCCTAAACTACATAAAGCTTGACGGAAACATAGGCTGTATGGTAAATGGTGCAGGGCTTGCCATGACTACTATGGACATAATCAAGCTGGCGGGCGGTGAACCTGCAAACTTCTTGGATGTGGGTGGCGGTGCCAATGTGGAACAGATCGCCAACGCCTTTAGGATCCTGATGGCAGACAAGAACGTAAAGGCGGTGTTTATAAACATATTTGGTGGTATTCTGAGGTGCGACAGGCTTGCCAACGGGCTCATTGAAGCGGCAAAGATGGTAGAGATAAGGGTGCCGGTGGTGGTTAGGATGGAGGGTACTAATGTGGAGGAAGGTAAGAGAATTCTCTCAGAATCTGGGCTAAACTTCATAACTGCGGAGGACATGTGGGACGGTGCCAAAAAGGCGGTGGAGTTGGCAAAGTCGGCTAAGTAGCTAAACAAGCTATTAAAGACATAAGGTATATTAAAATTTACTCCTTACAATGACACCACCCTCTATTCCGTTAACAAGAAAGCCCTTTGAGGAGCAGGTAGTTAGCCAGTGTGCAGGTTGTGGTTGTGGGTGCGGCTATGTGCTGTATAAGGCACAAGGAAAGCCCGTAGACCTTTACGGACACCCTGCAGACCCAAAGGGTATGGGAAGCCTCTGTAGTAAAGGTATAACCCTAGTGCAGGAAGTTGCCCAGAATCCCTTCCGGCTTTTTGGCTTTTATCTGTGGCAAGGGCAAGAACTTTTAAACATCTCCCAAGAACGAGCCAAGGAGCTAATAAAGGAACGACTTAAAGGAAAAGTTGCCATAGTTTTAGACAGGCATCTTTCAAGCCTTGAGGAGTATCTTTTGGCAAGGCAGTTGGGAGATGTTTTTGTGGATGCACCAGTGCTGGGCTACAATCCTTCGGAGGTCTTCTTCAACCAATGGCAGAACTACATGTTAATAATTGGCTGGGAGGTGGAGCCTGTATTCTCTGAAGTTATGTCCATGAGATATCTGGTGGATGCGGTGGAAAGGTCCGCCCACCTTGTTTGTGTTAGCTCCCGGTATGCTACCCTGTGTGCCAAGGCTAAAAGGCAGGTGCTTTTGAACCCAATAAAACAGCTTTCTTTTATGAACAGCCTTCTGGAGCCAGAGCACACAGACCCTCTGGTGGTGGAACTAAAGAAAGCTATGCACTTTGTAAAAACCCTCCTGCTGGTGGGCGCAGACCTCCTTGCATCTCCTCTCAGAAACCACGTTCTCAGCATCCTTTATAAGCTGAAAAAACGCTTTGGAGTGGATTACAGCTTTGTGGGAGACCTTATGCCACTGCCTGCCAAGGAACTGAGGGAGCTTGTGGATAGCATAGAGGACTACGATAGCTTTGTGTTCTTTGGAAATCCGTTGGTTCAGCTTCCGCAGGAGGTCAGGGAAAGAATAAAAGAGAAGTTTTCGGTGCATTTTACCCTCTTTCCAAACTTGACTTCCCAGTATTCTACCCTTGTGGTGGGCAGTGCCAACTTTCCTGAGAGGGATTTTATAGCATACAGAAACAGCTTTGGAAGGGTTTACCTTTGCCCACAGGCTATAAGAAAGCCGGAGGGTGCGGTAGTTCCCTACGCGTTTTTGGGAGAAGTGTTTGGCATTGAGGTAAAGGTGGAGGAATTTTTAAAGGTGGAGCCCGGTTTTGAGGGAGCGCCCTTAAAACTGCCATCTCTTGAAGAACAGTCTGCAAGTGGGTGGTTAAAGGAAGGAACAGTGCTTTACACCTCCAACGGTTTGGTGGATGAATTGGGACACTGGAACCCTTGGACCCACAACATAGAAAGGTACCAAAGGGCATACATGTCGGAAAAAACCGCAGGAAAGCTGGGAGTGAAAAACAGACTAACCCTAAGAGGAAAAGAGTTTGAAGTGGTTATCACGCCCAACGTGGCGGAGGATGTAGTTTATGTGCCTCTTTCCTTTGAGGAGTTTCAGCCCTTTGACCCTGGGCACAGCGTGGGAAGTTTTGCCAAAGAGCCCTATTACAGGTTTGAGGTTTTGGAATGAGGGTGGGTGTGTGTGAGAGCTCTTTTAAAGAGGGCTATATTTTAAGAACCTTCGGCTTGGAGAGGGAAAAGCTCAACTATCCAAGGGTGTACGAATGGCTGGGTGGTATAGACATATACTTTGACAATGAGGAAGATTGGAAAAGGGCACAGCAAGAGCTTGGCTTTTATGTTTATGCAGACGACAAAAAAGAAATGGAGGAAGTGGTGGGAGAGCTCTTAAAGGAAAGGGGCTTAAAACTTGCAGTTGCAGAAAGTTGCACGGGTGGGCTTTTGTCTGCAAGACTTGTGAACGTGCCGGGCAGTAGTCAATACTTTTTGGGGAGCTTTGTGGTCTATTCCAACGAACTAAAGACAAAGCTTTTGAGCGTAGAAAGGGAGCTATTACAAGAGCACGGTGCGGTTTCTGAGGAGGTTTGCAGGGCTATGTGTATATCCGCACTGGAGGAAACGGACGCGGACATTTCCATCGCCATCACCGGCATAGCGGGTCCCTCTGGAGCAACTCCCACAAAGCCCGTGGGTTTAACCTACATAGCCTTGAGCACAGACAAGGAAGTTATAGTGGAAAGGCACGTGCTCAAGCTTGGCAGGAACGAGAACCGTTTTTTGGCAACCCAACTGGCTTTAAACCTGCTTAGAAAATTTCTTTTGGGAGTAATCCGATGGTAAAGGTTCATCCAACCGCGATCCTTTTGGGAGATGTGCAATTAGAGGAAGGCGTTGAGATAGGACCCTTTTGCCTGTTGGAAGGAAACATCAGAATAGGCAAAGGCACCAAGTTGGGTGCAAGGGTCAGCATAAAGGGAAGGGTCCAAATCGGGGAAAACTGCAAAATCTACGACGGTGTCATAATAGGAGAGGAGCCTCAGCATCTGAAGTACCAAGGGGAAGATACGGAAGTGATAATAGGCAACAGGGTGCTTATAAGGGAGTACGCCACCATCCACAGGGGTACACCCTTTGGGACCGGAAAGACCATCATAGAGGACGATGTTATGCTTATGGCGTACACCCACGTAGCCCACGATTGCGTGGTGAAAAGGGGAGCCATAATGGCAAACTGTGCTACCCTGGGTGGACATGTGGAGGTGGGGGAGTATGCCTTCATAGGTGGGCTCTCCGCAGTCCATCAGTGGGCAAGGGTGGGAGACTATGCCATGGTTGGCGGTGTGTCCGGAGTTTCTTTGGATGTGCCACCCTTTACCCGAGCTTCCGGACAGCATGCCTACCTTTACGGTATAAACACCGTGGGCTTGGAAAGGAGGGGCTTTTCAAAGGAAACCATAAACATCCTAAAGAAGGCTTACCGCATACTCTTTAGAAGCGGTCTTTTGAGGAAGGAGGCCATAGAAAAGGTCCTCAGCGAGTTCCCGGACAGTCCTGAGGTTAAGAAGTTGGTGGAGTTTTTACAGAGCAGTAGAAGGGGTGTGGCAAGGGATGCGGGTAGGGGATAATTTATTAAAAGATGGTTCAAACGGAGGAGACCTTTAGGCTTTCCACCAACCTAAAGCCTGCGGGAGACCAGCCTAAGGCTATTGAGGAGCTTTTGGACAACCTACTGCGCGGCGTAAAGGACCAAGTGCTCCTTGGTGCCACCGGCACAGGAAAAACCTTCACCATAGCCAACGTGATAGCCAAATACGGAAAGCCCACCCTTATAATCGCCCACAACAAGATCCTCGCCGCACAGCTCTACAGAGAACTAAAAGAGCTTTTCCCTCACAACCGGGTTGAATACTTTATCTCTTATTACGATTACTACCAGCCGGAGGCGTACATACCCGAGAAAGACCTATACATAGAAAAGGACGCATCCATAAACGAAATACTGGAACGCTACAGACACTCTGCCACCATAGCCGTTCTGGAGAGGAGGGATGTAATTGTAGTGGCGTCTGTTTCCTGTATATACGGACTTGGGTCACCTCAATCCTACTACTCTATGAGAATACCCTTAGAGGTGGGAAAAAGGATAAGCCAGAGCAAGCTGGCAAGGATGTTGGTGGAGATAGGATACGAAAGGAACGATTACTCCATAAAAAGGGCGAGCTTTTCCTTCAGAGGTTCTGCCTTGGAGATCATTCCCTCCGACATGGAGGACCAAATTGTCAGGGTGGAGTTTTGGGACGACGAAATAGAGAGCATAAGCCTTTTGGATGCCTTCAACAGAAACAAGCTAAAGGAACTCCAAAAGGTGGTGCTCTTCCCTGCATCCCACTACATAGCACCCCGGGACATCATAGAATCTGCCTTAGAGCAGATAGAGAGGGACCTGCACGAGAGGGTAAAGTGGTTCAAAGATCAGGGAAGGCTCGTAGAAGCCCAAAGGCTCTATCAGAGAACTATGCACGATATAGAGATGATCAGAGAACTTGGACACTGCAAAGGAATAGAGAACTACTCCAGGTACTTTGATGGAAGACAGCCAGGAGAACCCCCCTATACCTTGCTTGACTATTTCCCCGAGGACTTTCTGCTCATAATAGACGAGTCTCACGTAACCATTCCCCAAATAAGGGCTATGTATAACGGAGACAGATCCCGTAAAGAAAAACTGGTGGAGTACGGCTGGAGATTGCCCTCCGCCTTAGACAACAGACCGCTAAAGTTTGAAGAGTTCTTGGAGAGGATCAACCAAGCCATATACGTTTCCGCTACTCCAGGACAATGGGAGATAGAAAGAAGTAAAGGCATAGTGGTGGAGCAGATCGTCAGACCTACGGGACTTTTGGACCCACAGGTGGAAGTTAGACCCACCGCTGGACAGTTAGAGGATCTGGTCAGAGAAATTCAAGAAAGAAAGAAGAGAAAAGAGAGGGCACTTGTGCTAACCACCACCAAAAGGCTCGCAGAGGAAGTATCCGAATACCTTCAGGAGAGGAACATAAAAGCCAAGTATATGCACTCAGAACTTGACGCCATAGAGAGGGCAAAGATAGTGAAAGAGCTAAGAGAGGGAAGCATTGATGTAATAGTGGGAGTTAATCTGCTTAGGGAAGGCTTGGACTTGCCCGAGGTCTCTTTGGTTGCCATTTTGGAGGCAGACAAGGAGGGCTTTTTGAGAAGCTACACTTCGCTTATTCAGATGATAGGAAGGGCTGCAAGGAACATAAACGGCAAAGCCATCCTTTACGCAGACCGTATAACCCCTTCCATGCAGAAAGCCATAGAGGAAACCAACAGAAGGAGAGAAATTCAAGAGAAATACAACAGAGAGCACGGAATAACTCCCAAGAGCATAGTAAAGCCTGTAAAGGAGCTCCTAGCCATAGAAGAGCTGGACTATGTGCGACTACCGTTAAAGCTACCCAAGGACATAAAGAACGAGGAAGACCTCATAGAAAAGATCAGCCGTCTGGAAAAGGAGATGTGGGAGTGTGCAAAAAGGTGGGAGTTTGAGAAGGCAGCAAAGCTGAGGGATGAGATAAAAAAACTCAGAGAGCTTTTGAACCTGGTATGAAAAGGAGCGTTATACTCCTTGCGGGAGGCGAAGGAAGTAGGTTTGGCACAAAAAAGCAGTATATCCTACTTGGTGGAAAGCCCCTTTACATGCACTCTTTGGAGAAGGTTTTGGACCTCTTTGAGGAGGTTATCTTAGTATTGCCGGAGGAGGACTTACAGAAGATAAAGGTGCCACCAAAGGTTAAAAAGGTAGCGGGAGGAAAAGAGAGGCAGGACTCTGTCTTTGAGGGCATCCTTGAGGCGGAGGGAGATATAGTGATCGTTCACGACTGTGCCAGACCTTTCGCCAGCAGAGAGCTCTTTTTAAAGGTGTCTGAGCTCGGAGACTTTGAAGGAAAGATCTGTGCCCTACCCGTCAGGGATACCCTAAAGCAGGTTTCGGAAGGTATGGTGATAAGAACCATTGACAGGACGGGTCTTTGGCATTCACAAACACCCCAAGCCTTCTTAAGAAAGGTTCTCTTGGAATGCCACTTTAGGGCAAGGAGCGAGGGCTTTTTTGCTACAGATGATGCCATGCTTTTGGAAAGATATGGCTACAGGGTAGGTGTGGTTATGGGCGAGCCCACCAACATAAAGATCACGTATCCAGAGGACCTTGCCCTTGCCCAAAGGCTACTTTAAAAGACCACCATATAGTCCCTGTGCACCGCCTCCTCTTTGGTGGTCCTCAAAATACGCCTAACCTCCTCCCCCTTCTTGCCAAGAACCCTCCTTAGTTCCTCGGAGGAAAAGTTGGTTTTGCCCTTGCCCACCAGCAGACCATCCTCCGTATAGATCACCACCACATCACCACGCTGAAAGCTACCCTCCACCCTCTTTATACCCGCAGGAAGCAGGCTCTTGCCCGATTTGAGAGCCTTAAAGGCCCCCTCATCTATGTAAAGGGCACCCTTTGGCTCTTCCACCATAGCCAACAGTTTTTTGCCCTGCCTTGGTGGAGGCAGAGGCTTAAAGTAGGTACCCTTTGTCCTGCCCTGTAGGATCTCCTCCAAGGAGTCTTCCTTTCCGGTTATGACCACCGGAATTCCCAAACGGACCGCAATCTTGGTGGCGGTAAGTTTGCTGAGCATTCCGCCGGTGCCGTAGGTGGAATTGACCCCTCTAACAAAGGCAAAGGCTGAATCCACATCCTCCACAAAGGGAATTACTTGGTCTTGGTGGTCTCTGAGCCCTCCCGCGGTGGACAGGATCACCAAAAGGTCTGCCTGAAGCATAAAGGCGGTATGCACCGCAAGGAAGTCGTTGTCGCCAAAGAGGAGCTCCTCCACAGCCACCGCATCGTTTTCGTTGATCACGGGTACCGCACCCATCTCCAGAAGCTTTTCCAGGGCATTCTTAGCGTTCTCAAACTTGTGTTTGTCGGTGAACACATCGGAGGTCAAAAGCACCTGAGCGGGCACAAGCTTGTAGTTAGAAAAGACAAGGTCGTAAAGATGAATAAGATAAGCCTGCCCAATGCCCGCCAAGGCTTGCTTTTCCACCAAACTCTTTGGTCTTTCTGTTAAGTTCAGCTTCTTTAGACCACAGAGCACCGCACCGGAGGAGACTATGACCACCTCATTTCCCAAGGCTTTTAGCCTCTTTATTTCTCTGCCCAGCTTGCTGATGAGACTGAGGTCTATATCTCCCTCCTCCGTTTGGATAAGGTTTGAGCCTATTTTAACCACGAGCCTCATTTTCCAACCGTTTGGTCATCCTGATCCAATAGTTAAACCTATCCCTCTCTTCAAAGCGGTGCTTTTTATAAAATTCTATAGCCCTTATGTTCTCATCACCAACCCAGAGCTCCACCAGAGACAGACCCCTCTCTTTAAAGTATTCAAGGGCTTTCTCCAAAAGCTTTTTTCCAATGCCCCTGTTTCTGTACTCGGGCAGAACTACCAGCTCATGTATGGCACCCACCACCTGGCCTTCCCTCTTGCTAAACCAATTCCCGTCCGCTGCCACAAACCCTACCTTTTTACCACCCCCCTCCGCCACAAAAACCCCCGCCACATCCCTCCTAAAGAGCCAGTTAAGGTAAGCAAGCACATCCTCCCTGTGGGTGTAAGAGTATTCCTCAAGTCCAGCGTAGCCCTCCAAGTATATGTTAGCTAACTCCTCTATGTCCTCTGTGGTCGCCCTTTCCACCTTAACCATACGCTCAGTAGACCCTTTTTACTTTAACATTGGGTGGCAGTTGTAGTTTAAAAAGACCCTGAGAAGGGCTAAAGTTTGTGCGCACCTCTAAAAACTCTATCTCCGTAATAGTTCCATCCTTTTCCTCTATGCGAACCAACCTTGGTGTTCCATCTTGGTCCGCATGAACAAAAACCCTATGAAAGAACTCGTCATTAACCTTGGGCTTTAAGACAAAAAACCTCCTCCCGTCCCTTTCAATCTCTCCTACCAGGTCAAAGACCTCTCCCAGTGGCTTTGATACCAAAAGCAAAGACTCTATCACTGGAGATTGATTCTTCTCCATACTGTCTATTAGGGCATTGCCCTGGGCTGGATAGTAAAGAACGACCTCCCTTCCATCGGAGGCAATGATCATTTTCTCCGGCTGTTCGTACTCTATGCGGAACTTTCCACCCTTTTGGGCATAAAAAAAGCCCTTTGCTACATCCTCCTTTGTGCGCCAAGTGTATTTGGTCTTTTGCACAAAGGAAACTTTTACTGTGTTAATCTGGGCAAGCCTTTTTTCAAGCTGTTCAAAGCTGTGGGCAAAAACAAAAAGAGGGAACAGTAGCAAAACAAATAGCATCATAGGGTAATATTTTAAGCATGAAGGTCCTCAATTCAGAGGAAATGTCCCTTGCGGACAGAAGGACTATTCAAGAGCTTGGCATTCCTTCCCTTGTGCTCATGGAAAACGCATCCTTAGCGGTGGCGAGGGTCATCAAAGGGAAGTTTCCAGAAGCCTCAAAGGTCCTTGTGTTAGTGGGCAAAGGAAACAACGGAGGAGATGGGCTTGCCTGTGCAAGGCATTTAAAGCTCTGGGGCTATCGGGTGGATGTGCTCCTTGTGTTTGGTGAGGTGAAGGGGGATGCACTGTTTCAACTCAACCTTTTGCGGGCTTTAGGAGTGGAGCCTTTGAAGGAGCTCCCACCCTTGGAAGATTACCACCTTATTGTAGATGCCATCTTTGGCACGGGCTTTCAGCCACCGGTGAAACCACCAGCGGAGGCAATAATAAAAACCTTAGAAAGAACAAAAGTGCCCATCCTTTCGGTGGATATTCCCTCCGGGCTCTCCGCAGACAGTGGAAAGCTCTACACCCCAAGCGTTAAAGCCAATATAACCGTTACCTTTCAGTTTCCAAAGATATGCCACCTTTTGCATCCGGCGTCAAAACAATGTGGAGAGCTTTACGTAGCCCACATAGGAATACCCGAGGTTTTTGTGGAGGATGTAAGAAGGGAGGTAATTTTGAGGGTTGAACCGCCCAAGAGGGAGCCAGACATTCACAAAGGAAGGGCTGGGCATGTGCTCTTGGTGGGTGGTAGCGTTGGGAAAACAGGAGCTATTATCATGTCTGCGAAGTCTGCTACACGGGCTGGTGCTGGGCTCGTTAGCGTGGGTGTTCCGCAGAATTTAAATCCTATCTTTGAAGTAGCCCTCACCGAAGAGATGAGCATTCCCTTGCCCGGAGAAGACTTTCTCTACTACGGTGCTTGGGAGACTATCCTTAAAGAACAGGATAGGTTTAGCGTTTTAGGGATCGGAATGGGCATGGGAAGGACAGAAGAGGGACAAAGGCTTGTGCTAAAGCTTTTGGAAGTCTGGGAAAAGCCCATCCTTTTGGACGCAGATGCCCTGAATAACTTAGCAGACAGCAAAAGGCTGGAAGTTTTAAAGGAAAGAGGCAGTCCTACCATTCTGACGCCCCATGTGGGAGAGTTTGAAAGGCTTTCAGGTCTACCAAAGGAAGATATCATCCATAACCTTATGGACCGGGCCTTGGAGTTTGCTGTCAATAACAAATGCTACGTGGTGCTAAAGTCCTCAAGGACTGCTATAGGAACACCCGATGGGAGGTGCTTTTTATCCACAAGAGGAACTCCCGCCATGGCAAAGGGTGGAGTGGGTGATGTACTCTCCGGCATTCTGTCTGCACTGGTGGGAAGGGGCTTTGAGGTGGAGTATGCCCTCAAGTTGGGTGTCTTTCTCCATGGACTGGCTGGAGAGATCGCAGAAAGAGAAAAGCACACAGAAAGTGTCCGAGCCCTTGATCTGGTAGAATACCTACCAAATGCTTACAGAAGCTTGGAAACAGGCAATTACGGTCTTCCTTTTAATTACCTTTATTAACTCCTGCGTGCAAATAGAGATAAGGGACAGAAGGCCTCCAGTGTACAAAAAACAAGGAACCCCGCCCAAACCCCCAAAGGAAGTCCCAAAGCCCAGGGAGCCCTCAAGGGAACCGGAGGTAAAACCGCCTACTGCGAAAGTTCCAAAAGTACCAATGCCCGTTAAAGGCGTTCCAATAAGAACCCACAGAGGCTACTTTATAAAAACCTCCTGCGATGAATTCTTTAGGGCTGTTGAGAAAGGCAAGGTGCTCTATGCAGGGGATGACCTTAAAGGCTACGGTTGGGTGGTTATGGTAGAGCAGGAAGATGGATACATAACCGTTTATACAAGGGCGGAAAGGGTCTTTGTGAAGAAAGGGGAAAGCGTAAAAAAGGGTCAGGTGCTTGGAAAGGTAGGAAAGCAAGGGCAGGACTGTGGCGTAGGTTTTGAGCTTAGGCTAAAGGACGGCTCTCCAACAAACTTTGAGCTTGTGAAGGAATAAATTTAAAAATCATGGAACTGAAGACCCAAAACCTAAAAGAGCTATACGAAAAGGACTTTTACCTTTGGGTCATGGAAAATCTGAAGCTCCTTAAAAACAGAGAATACGACCTTGCGGATTGGGAAAATCTCCTGGAGGAGATAGAGGATATGGCAAAGAGGGAACTAAAAAGCCTGATAAGCCTTATGGCAGTTATAATGGAGCACCTTTACAAGTGGGAAAACTTCAGGGAGGAGGTTTATGCGGGCGGCAGTTGGAAAAAGAGCATAATCAACGCAAGAAATGAGATAAAAAAGCTCTTTAAGGATACTCCTTCCCTCAGACAAAAGGCTGAGCAAAAAGAAAGTTTGGAAAAAGCTTGGCAGTATGCAGTCATAAACCTTGTAGGTTGGTTTGAAGAGGCGGAAGACTTAGCCAAAAAATACTTTGGTAGGCTTCCTACGGAGGAGGATTTCCCACAAAAGTGTCCATATACCTTTGAGCAGGTGATGGAATACAGACCTTGGATGAAGGAGTCTTAAAGCTTTTGAGATTTCACAAAGTTTATGGCTTCCTCTTTGGTCTTTACAATTCCTTCCCATTGGGCTTGCTCCAAAGCCCTCTTTATCTCCCCTACCTTTGGACCCGGACCTATTCCTAAAATCTCCATGATCTCATCTCCGGAGAGCAGAGGCTTTGTGGGTATTTTGCTAAGCTCCTTTCTTCTAAAATCCTCAAGTTCGTGGATGGTCCTCAAAAGCCAACTGATTTCCTCCTGATCGTCTCCACTGGCAAAGGCATCCGCAATGGCGTGCAAAAAGAGCCAACCTGCAATATCTCCGCAATCCCTCCAAAACTTTGCCTTTCCTCGGTTTGTAAGCTCACCCTTTTTAAAAGCTTCCCTCAGGTAAAAGGGTCGCAGATGATGTTCCACCAACTTGGAGACAAACTGAATTGCATCATCCCCTAGCCTTAACCTCTTGAGAATGTCCTTTGACATTTGGGCTCCCAACTTATCGTGATTGTAAAAGGTAGCCTTGCCATCCCTTAGCTCAAAGGTGTAGGGTTTGGCAATATCATGAAGAAGGGCAGAGAGCTTGAGGAGTTCCAGGTCGGAGAATTCTCCCAAAAAGTCCTTCTCTCCTATTCCTTTCAAAAGCTCTGCGGGCAAAAACCTCTCCCTCTCTTCCACCACTTGGTCTATAAACTCCATAATTCTCAGCATGTGCTCATCGAGGGGGTATTTGTGATGTTGCCCTTGGTTTGTGACCTCCTTCCACCTTTCCGTCTCTGGAATGATCTGCTGGAGCAGGTTGTTTTCATAAAGTAGCCGGATAACCTTTCCTCCTTCTCTGTGCCGTAGAATCTTGAGCAGTTCCAAGGAGACCCTTTCCATGGGTGCCTTTTTTATAAGCTCCGCCTTTTTCTTGACAAAGTCCAAAAAGTCCTGGGTTAGGTCCAACCTTTTTTCCACGCTGAGCCTAAAGCCCCTCAGCATTCTGACAGGGTCCTCTTCTAAGTTCTTCAAGGACACGGGTCTAAGGAGGCCCTCCTGCAGGTCTTCCATACCGTGGGCTGGGTCGTAGAGGATCGTTTGCTTGGCACCTATGCTAAGAACATCATCAATGCTAACAGCCATAGCGTTGGCGGTAAAGTCCCTTGAAAGAAGGTCCTCTATCAGAGCCTTCTCCACATCCTTTCCCTTTATTTGGGCAAAGTCAAACCTGTACTTATAAGGTGGAAGGTTTATTATGACGGTGGCTATAGTGGGTCTTCTAAAAAGCCCCTTCTTTTCAAACTCAAAGTATGACCCTCCCACAAGCTTTGCAAAATCTGATGCCACCTTTAGCGGGTCGCAGGTAAGCAGTAGGTCTACGTCTATCTTATAGCCAACTGGTTCCCCAAGAACTCTGTCCCTTACCCATCCTCCCACAATAAAGCAATAACAATCTCTCGGCAAAACTCTGGCAATATCGTCAAAGTAGGAAAGGTAAAAGTTCAAGCCATGAAGGGTATGTTTTATACCCTTTTCAAACAGAATTTCTTCCATAAATAGAAAAAATATATAAAAGCCCCCCGAAGGGGGAAAGGTGTGTTAGGAAATTACTCTTACGTTCTTTGCCCTCGGTCCCTTTGCGTCCTGCTCCACCTCAAACTCTACCTTCTGACCTTCCTGAAGGGTTTTGAAACCCTTTTGCTGAATGGCGGAGAAGTGTACAAAAACATCCCCTTGATTGTCATCGCGGGTTATGAAGCCATAACCCTTTTCCTTGCTGAACCACTTAACGGTGCCTGTGAACTTCATGGTGCTAAAAACCTCCTACAAAAAATTTACTTAGAGCGGAACTACAGAAGGTTAGGCGCCCTCCCTTCCATAGAACAGCTCAGTGCGTATAATTATAACCACAAACAAAGAAAGTGCAAGTTTTTTTAATCTCCCAAATGTAGAGCGGTGGTAGAATCCCATCTTGCTATATGAAGTAAAAGCCAAGGAACAAGCTTATTTTCTATAAAGCTACTAATATCCCTTGGGCTTTTTTCTCTTTTCCATTTCTCCCACAGTAGCTTGAGCTCATTTCTCACGAGGCCTAACCTTGTAAATACATACTTACACATTCACGAACCATGAGTTCAATCATACAGGCTTTGGGATAAAATTACCTTTGGAGGTGTCGTAAATGTTTGAAGAGCTAACAGATAGGGATATATACGACAGGGCAATTTCTGCGGAAAAGCCCGCAGTGGTTGTTTTTTATAAGCCCGGCTCAGAGAAAAATCAAGAGCTTTTTGACCTTCTTGCCAAGTTTAAGGCAATATACGGTGATAAGGTCAATTTCTTTGCCATGAACGCAGAAGAAAACACCACTCCCGAAGACTTGGGCATCTTTTACTTTCCGACGGTGCTCTACTTTAGGGACACCATGGAACTGGAAAGGCACGATTACATACCCACAGAGGAGGAAGTAGAAACCGCAATAAGGAGGCTTTTGAGGCTATGAACCTTCTGTGGGCTCCTTGGAGAAGCACATACGTGGAAAAGATAGACCAGACTTCTGGGTGCTTTTTGTGTGATGCGGTCTCCCAACCGGAGGAAAAGCTGAGGGATCATTTGGTGTTATACAGAGGTAAAAAAGCCTTTGTGATATTTAACAAATATCCATACAACGCAGGACATCTTATGGTTGCTCCCACCGAACACATAGGAGACTTTTGCCTTTTGGACCAAGAGACGGTTTTAGAGATTCACAGGCTAACGGTTGTCTCCATAAAAGCGTTGGAAGAGGTTATGAAGCCCCACGGCTTTAATCTTGGCTACAATTTGGGCAGGTCTGCGGGTGCGGGCTTAGAGAGCCACATTCACCTTCACATCGTCCCCAGATGGAACGGAGACACAAACTTTATGCCCACCATAGCCCAAACAAAGGTAATATCCCAAGACCTCTGGGAACTTTACGACCGCATAAAACCCACCTTTGAAAGGCTTATGAATGCTACTTGAGGTAAAAGACCTTTCCCTAAGCTACGGTGATAAAAGGGTTTTAAAGAATGTTAGCTTTTCCTTAAACAGAGGAGAAGTCCTGTGTATAGTGGGCGAGTCCGGTTCAGGGAAGAGCTCCATTTTGCTGTCTATTATGGGTCTTTTGCCCAAGAACGCAAAGCTGAGCGGTAGTATCCTTTTGGAAGGAAAGGAACTTTTGAACCTGCGGGAGGAAGAATACAGAAAGCTAAGAGGTAAAGAAATAGGTATAGTCTTTCAGGAGCCTTCTCTGTATTTGGACCCTCTTTTTAAGGTAAAGGATCAGATCCTTGAGGCATACACCGCCCACTTCGGTAAAGCGGGTGGAGAGGAGAGGGTCGTGGAGGTGCTAAAAAAGGTTGGTGTGCAAGATGTGGAAAGGGTTATGAACTCTTACCCTCATCAGCTTTCTGGAGGACTAAAGCAAAGGGTTTGCATTGCCATTGCGGTGGTTTGCAACCCAAAGCTGGTGCTGGCGGACGAGCCCACCACTGCTTTAGACTTAACCGTTCAAAGGAAGATCTTGGGACTCTTTACCCAGTTAAAGGAGGAGGGAAAGGGCATTATTTTGGTAACCCACGATTTTGGAGTAGTGGCGGAGGTGGCAGACAGGGTTTTGGTTTTAAAAGAGGGAGAGGTGGTGGAGGAGGGCGATGTGTTTTCTATTTTTGATGCACCAAAAAGCCCATACACAAAAGCCCTGCTCTCTGCCACATACCTTAAAGCTTAAACGGTGCCCTCTTCTCTAACTCTCTGCCTTGAGAGGATGTAAGTCTTTCTTAGAATAGCCCTGTTGAGGGCATCCACAAAGCCCTGCACACTTGCCTTTATCACATCCACATCCACACCCCTTCCGGAGGACTTGATACCATCAAGCTCTATCACAAGCCTTGATTCCGCTTGGGCGTCCGTGTTGGGCGTCAGGGCTTTTATGGAAAAATCCAAGAGCTTGGGCTCTATACCAAGTGCTTTTTGTATTGCCTTTATTATAGCGTCCACAGGACCGTTTCCGGTGGAAGTGGCTGTCCTCTCTTCTCCCATGTAAGAGAGTACCACCGTTGCGGTGGGCAGTAGCTTGTCTCCCGTCTGAACCTGATAGTGTAGGACCTTCACCGGCTCCTCCTCTTCCACCTTCATAACCTCCTCGTAGATGATCGCTTCCAAGTCTTCTTCATACACCTCCTTTTTCTTGTCCGCAAGGGTTTTGAACTTTTCAAAGATTTTGTCTATTTCCTCCTCCGAGAGCTCGTAGCCCATTTCCTTTAGCTTGCTTTTGAGGGCGTGCCTGCCAGAGTGTTTTCCGAGCACTATGCGGGTAGATGGAAAGCCCACATCCTCTGGGCTCATGATCTCATAGGTTAATGGATTAGAGAGTACGCCGTGTTGGTGAATGCCCGATTCGTGGGCAAAGGCATTGTCTCCAACCACCGCCTTGTTGGGTGGCACAAAGCTCCCGGTGATCCGGCAAAGTAGCCGGCTGGTTTTATAGAGCTCCTTGGTGTTTATGTTGGTGTATAGCCCACCAAAGAAGTCCTTCCTTACCTTTAGAGCCATCACTATCTCTTCCAACGCCGCGTTGCCCGCCCTCTCTCCTATACCGTTTATAGTGCATTCTACCTGCCTTGCTCCGTGCTTTACCGCCATCAAAGAGTTTGCCACCGCCATACCAAGGTCATCGTGGCAATGGACGCTGATTATAGCTTTGTCTATGTTTGGCACATTGTTGCGAATATCCTCTATGAGCTGGGCAAACTCCTCTGGCACAGCGTAGCCCACCGTGTCCGGTATGTTTATAACGGCGGCACCCGCCTTTATTGCCCTTTCTATGATCCTATACAAAAACTCCCTCTGACTGCGCGTAGCATCCTCACACGAAAACTCCACATCGTCGGTAAATCTTCTGGCAAAGGCTACCGCTTTCTCTGCCCTCTCAAGCACCTCTTCAGGAGATAGCCTTAGTTTGTATTTCATATGAATTTCAGAGGTGGCAATAAAGGTGTGTATTCTCTTCCTTTCTGCCCCCTCAAGGGCTTGTGCTGCAAGTTCAATGTCCTTTTCCAAAGCCCTCGCCAAGGAACATATTACAGGTCCTTTGACCTCTTCCGCAATAAGCTTGACCGCCTCAAAATCTCCCTTAGAAGCCGCCGCAAAGCCTGCCTCTATTACATCAACCCCAAGCCTTGCCAACTGAAGCGCCATCTGAAGCTTTTCTTCCGCAGTCATAGAAAAACCCGGTGCCTGCTCTCCATCCCTAAGGGTGGTGTCAAATATATAAACTCTCTCCATTCCGTTTCCTCCTCTTATTGATAATAATTCTCATTTAGCAAAAAGTCAAGGGTCATGGAGAGGATGTTTTCCAATATCTGTTGTATCTTCTACACATTTTTACCATCTTTATCGCCGTTTTTTGGAAATAGTCAAACTTCCCTAACCACTCACCAGTAATAGGTTTTCCCACAAAAGCGTATAAAACAGCCTTAGCATAAATATCAGGGTATACAGTAGAATCGTTCGCAATAAAAAGTTCATCGTCAAGCTTAGCCCATGCTATCTGTTCACCCTGCACTAAATTTCTCATCACAGAGCTTTCTACACTATGGGAGATCATAAAGTAGTAATTCCAATCAGAATCTTTTAACTTCCTTAGTAGAAATGAAAAGGCTCTAAGCCCGCATACACTTTCTATGTTGTCCACAAGGTACTTAAGGTTCAAATGTGGGAGAGCTTTTGTAAGTCCGTCCGTATCTTGCAGATAAGCTATCACATAAGCTATGTCCTTCAGCTTTTGTAAGTTGTCTCTTATGAGCTGGTAGTCGTCAGTTATTTCTGTGTAAAGAAAAACAAGGAAAAGAAAAGTAGCAGCGTAGGAGTCTGCGGAATCGTATGTGTAAGCAGGAACTTCTGAAGTTTCGGTGATGTAATAATCGTAAATAGTTCCCGTCAAGCCATACATGTCTGGATAGTTAAGATGCCTTAGATACCAATCTATATATCTCTTGACCCTTTCTGGGTCGTAGGGAAGTAGGTCTATAGCGGTGAGGTTCACGAAATAAGGCACTATGTAATGGTTATTTAGAATGTCAAGGACAGGGTGTGAAAAAGAGAACGTCATTGTAAGAAAAGTTGCCAGTAGGAACTTCCATAATTTCACAATCAATAGAATTTAAAAGTAAGCTCCAGCTCCTTGGCATTTTCGTTAACGTAAAAGTAGTAGAAGTTTTCATCCTGGGCAAGAAAGGCTACTTCCTTTGGAAAACTTAAAACTTTCCCATAATAATTTGGAATAGCAATTCCTATGTCTTTTAATCCTTCTGGATTTTTGAGCCTAACGACTAATTCATCACCATTTTTCCTAAAACTATATTTCGTTTTTAAAAATCTTAAAAGGAAGTCCGCAAAGTAGCTCATAGAGTGTACCTCTAGTAATCCTTCGTTCTCCTTGCTTTCCCAGTAATCTACAGCCCGGAGAATAGCATTAGGATACAAAGGAATATCGTAAGGATGCGAATAAAAAAGTCTAATTTGTCTGGTTTTTATACAGAAGTCCGCAAGAGATACCAAAAATGTGTAAACCTCCTCCTCACTTACACCTTTCTTATGCATCTCAAAGAGAGAGGCAGATTCTCCGTAAGGGGTTATAGGAAAGGCTATAACTTTAGAAGAAACCATCTTGCCATCTATAAAGGTCCTATTAGGAGATGAACCGCTATCTCCCGTATAATAATAGGCAACAACACCAAGCTTTTCAAGTATCTTAGTGGTTTCAGGCTGGGGATGAACACCGTTGGGCGCAGAGTACTCCCTTATTTTGTAACCTGTTATAGACTCAAGGCATTGGTTGTTCTTTTTGATATACTCGTAAATATCCTTTTCAGAAAGCCTTCTGTCAAGTATTCCATAAGAAAACCAGTTGTGAGCCCATCCACCATGGGAACCTATAGTACCATAAGGCATAATCATCTCCACATACTTTTTGCCTTTCCCACAAGCATCAAAGCCAAGGTTATCCCCTGGTTCGTCTCTGAACTCGCCAGCGGTGATATGAAAGGAATATTCAATACCCTTTCTAATATAACCCTTTTCTAACATCATAGGGATAGATTTCCAGTCAGAGTTAGCGTCTATGTGCCAGTTTATAACAAGTCCTCCTTTACCCTTTGGAGTGTTCATAAGGTGAGGAATTTTCACCAGCTTGAACAGAAAGTATCTTAAAACAGACCTCAAAACCATATCATCTGAGTAAGCTTTAAGATGTCCAAGGGGTAAGGAAGAGTAAAAGATGTATCCTTCCTTATATTTTTTCCACACTAGTGCTTTGTATTTATTGCCATCCTTTTTATCCACTGCAAATGCAAGAGTTTTTCCATCAAATCCATTGTCTTCTGTTTTAGCATAAGGGTAAGTCAGCCCTCCATAGATGTATCCTGTTATAAGCCTCTGTTCTTTGTCTATTTTACCCGGAGTTATCTCAAGATTTCCATCCACTACCTTTACATATCCTTCCGAGAAACTGTCTGCCCTTAACTTGTCGTAGAGAATGTAGTTTATGCCAAGCAGAGGGCTAAAAATGGCAGACTTTAAATATGCACCCGCATGGTTTTTTATACCCGCATCTTGAGAAATTAGCAAGCTTCCTCCGTGCGAAAGATAATCCTTAAACCACTCTACTGCACTTGGATGTATGTATTGCAAGGTCCCATCTGGGATGATAACCGCAGGTTTATGTTTTACTAACTCCTTAGGGTTTACTGATAGAAGGACTTCTATATCTACAAGCCTATAGGGTATTCCCTCTTCTTCAAGCACACTTTTAAAAGCATCCACTTGATAACTCTTTTTCCCATAAACTACCAACACCTTTATATCTTTATCCCATTTCAGAGAATAAACGGGCAGGAGCGTTCTCAAGATGACAAACAAAAGCACGAGTGTGAGTGTAATAAAAAGAATAAATTTCCTTCTCATGGGCTTGCTTCCACACGCTTTTCACTGTGTATATACCCGTAAATCCTAAAGGGTCCTTCGATAAGTATCTCACCTCTTGCTACTACCGATTTCACCTTACCTTCTTCACCTACTACTACTCCATTTTTTAGAGTTATACTCTTTTGACTAAACACATCTCCTTTTATCCATACCTCTCCTTCTATTTGCACATCACCATCGCAGAAGATATCTCCATCCACAAAAACAGGTCTTTCTTTCCCACCTATACTTATATTACCTGTTATACCAAAATTCCCTTTTAAATTTATAACTCTTCCTGTATTATTTTCTTTTTCTTTATCTATAAGAGGTTCATCTGATGTGTCTATCTTTTTTGCATACGCCCTTTTAAAGGTCGCCCAGCCCCTTATCTTTATTTCACGGGCATAAACACTCACACCTAAATCTGCGCTAGAGTTTACGATAAGAGTTCCTTCTACATGCACCCATCTTGCAATACGAACGGGTGCTTCTATAACACAGTCTTCCTTCACATACAGACTTCTTGCGATACATGTATTTTTGAATACAGCGTTTCCAAATACAACTAATTCCCTTTTGAATGTATGGTTTTGCAAAAAAACAGTATCTTTAGTGAAAATTACAGGAGTATCTATCGTGTTTTCTGCCAGGTCCTCATCGTTTAAAAAACCTATCCATTCTTCTCTGTTTAATTTGAGCTTTAAATAGACAGGATTGGGCTTTTCTACTTCTTGGATTTTTAAGTCCTTTAAAGCAGTGGCAAGAAGATTTATAAAACTTTTTCCAAAGTAATCGGGTTCTTTCTTACGCTCAGGGTCTATGGATATAGGCTTTGCATCTCTTTTTAGAAAAAGCTCAATAATAGAAGGAACAAATGGTAAAAATAAAAAGATAGAAAATAAAACTACCAGTAGGATGAATTCAGGCATTTCTGAACCTCTCGGTTTTTTGCCAAATTATAGTTCTTTTAGTAATCAGGTCCATCACTGCATCAACGAATCCCAAAGATGCATAAATAATGTTAAAGATGAACTCGAAAAACATCAAGGGTAAAAGAAAAACCTTTTCCTTTGAACCATCAAGCACCAAAGCAGTGCCTATCTCAAAGAAGGGAGCAAAGTTTCCAAAGGAGTTATGTGCAAACATAAAAAGTAGAAAAAGATAAGAACTTGCGATTTCCATCTCTCCTAAGAAAAAGAGTAAAAGGGAATCTAGCAAACCCAGAAAGATCAAAAAAGGCTGCATATATATAGCGAGAAGGAGTAAACCATCTATTTTTTGCCAAAAATTAAGATTCTTAGAGAGGATGGTAGGAATGAAATACTTAAACATCACCTGATTGTGTCCCCTTGACCACCTTCTTAACTGCCTGGCTCTTACATTCCAGTCCTCTGGTGCTTCCTCATAACACTCGGCACTATTCGCATAAGCTACCTTGTAGCCATTTAGATATATTTTGTATGTTAATTCCGTATCTTCAGCCAGAATCCTCGGGTCAAAACCCCCTAGTTCCATAACCACGCTTTTTCTAAAACCACCTACAGTGCCTCCATATTGAGGTATTAAGTTCAGATTATACCTTGCCTGTTGGTCTACTTGATAGCCACCCGACCTTTCTATATCAAGTAGTCTTGTAAGCAAGTTTTTTCCAGCGTTTACAGGTACAACCCTTCCCATAACTGCACCTACCCGAGGATCCTTAAAGGCTATAGCTAAAGTTCTAATTTGTCCCTTGGGTGGCAGGTAATCTGCGTCATAAACTATTATGACCTCCCCCTTTGCTATTTTCAGGGCATCGTTTAAACCGTTTTGTTTACCCCTTGGTAAATCTCCATACCTGTGCAAAGGTCTGATAAAAGGATATTTTTGAGCATACTCTTCAAGAATCTCCTTGGTTCTATCTGTTGAATGATCGTTTATTGGTATGATCTCCAACTTTTCCTTTGGATAATCTGATGCAACGAGAAGGTCCAATATATGACTCGCTACCTTTTCCTCGTTATGCATGGGAACTAAGACGGATACCGTGGGTAGGTCTTCATCCAACACGTCCTGATAGTAAAGCCTTTGTTTGCCCAAAGCTCTGTTTAAGGTGAAAGTATAGTGTCTTATGATGTAAAGCAGGAGAACTAACATTAAAAACACCATGTATGCTTTTAGAAGGAATATTAGAAACCCCATTGGTAAAAAGCCTCCTGCTTCCTTTGGAAAAGTCTTATTGTCACATAAAGACAGAAGGAATAAAAGGAGACTATGTATATAAAGTCAAGGAGTGGACCAAAAAGAAAGAACATAGCGGGCATGTGTATGTAGGAAAAATTCTTTAGGGTATAAGCAAATACTATATACCTGAGACCACCAAAAACTGAAGAATACGCAAGGCTGAGGGCTATAGTAATCGCGTTTAATAGAGGATTTAACCAGCTAAAAGTAAATATTGACAAAGAAAAAGCAAGCAGAATAGGTATAAATAGGAAGACTCCAGTCTGCTGAAGGATATAGAGCACAGCAAAATCTCTTTCTGTATAAGGGAAACTGTTTGCAAAAAACATAAAATAGAAAGACGATACAAAATATACAAATGCTATATACATAAGCCACGCAGAAATATACTTGGGTAGTGGGTTAAATCTGCTTATGAGAAATAGTAAAGATAAAAAACTTGCAAGGAGATAAATAAAAGATTCCTCCAAGGTAGGTAGCCTACCCGGTGATATGGAAAACTCAAGCTTAAAACTTAAAAATTTATAGTTTCCAGTATAGCTATCTTCCAAAATTCTTCTCGCAATGTCAGATAAAACTTTAAAGTAATCCTCAAGAAAGAAAATCACTAACAACTCAAACACGACCACTAAGAATATAAGTTGGAGTAAAAAAAGATACTTGTTGAACTTTAAAACTCTACCAAAACGTGCATAACCAATTACTGGTTTCTCTACCTCAAAAATCTTTGAATATGCCTGCCTTGACGCCATACTTTTCATACCCATTTTTTAATTTTAAGTAGCTTAAACCTCCGAATAAACCTAAATCTTTCTTTATCCACTGCCTGTGAGAAAGAGATATGTATAGGGCTTTTTGTCTAACCTCTTGTGGGTTTGCCAAGTAGGTGGCAAGGTATGCCTGTTTGCCGTAAGAAATGTCCAAATATGTCCAACTTTTCCCTTCTTGTCCTATGCCAAAACTTATAAGGTCTGAAGAAGAAGTTACACTACCTGGGTCGCTTTTATTTATGAAGTGTTTGTAAGTTAACACAAAACCTTCTCCATAGTAAGATATTCCGGGATAAATTATGTAATCCTTGTGAACATCGTGGTATTTTGCGTATGTAAAGCCTATGGAAGGAATTATATTCATCTTTTCTCCCACCTTAAAGTTGAACTCGTGGTCTAACCTATACTTGGGAAGGTAGGTGCTGTTGCTTCCAGCAGAGAAACTTGTGTATGTATAAAGCCATGGGCTCCAGTCCTTATAAGCGCCCAAAACACCAAGCACCGCATCACCTTCGTGCTCTCTGCTAAAAGCTCCACCCTCCAAAAAGTAGGTAAAACCTTGGACAGGTTTGTGGTAAAGTCTTAAAAAACCACTTTTCCAACTACCGTAGGTATTATGTGGGCTAAGGTATTCGTAATTTCCCTCCAATTCAAATCTAAAATCATAAGCATAAGCACTAAGGCTGATGAGTATAGCTAATGTAATTAGCCTCGGCACACTCATGTAAATCCTCCTTATAGTTTTCTTCGTATTTTAATAAGAAGCTTTTCACTTTATCACATAGAAGGAAGTTCTTTATCCTCTCGCTTGCCTTTCCATCTCCGTAAGGATTTTCAAAAGTTAGTTTTTGGTAGTATTCCAGGTTTTTGTAAACGTTTTCAAACTCCCTTACTATGTTCTCTTTGTTTGTACCCACCAGCTTTCCTAAGCCAACATCTACAACTTCTGTCCTCTCCGAAACATTCCTGGTTATTAGCAGAGGTTTTTTTAGTGTGCAGGCTTCTTCCTGAATTCCGCCTGAGTCAGAAATTATTATCAATGACCTCTCCAGCAAATAGACAGTTTGCGGATAAGTTAAGGGCTCCACTATGGCTAAGTTATCCGGCTGTGTGGTGAAATCCTCAAGGATACTCTTTCTCACGTAAGGGTTTTTGTGTAAGGACCATACAAAAAGTAGATGCGGATATTTTTTAGCAAGTTCATTGACTGCATCTCTTATGTTCTTCATAGGCTCTCCTATGTTTTCCCTCCTGTGGGAAGTGATAAAAACTATCCCATCAAAGGCAGATATATCTTTTTGTGTCAAATCTTCCAACTGTTTTTTTATACTCTCTCTGTCAAGATATTTGATTGCCATATAGATGGCATCTACTACTGTATTACCTGTAAGCACTATACGATCCTTTGAAAAGCCTTCCCTTAGAAGATTCTCTACTGCCCTTTTTGTTGGTGCAAAAAGCACATCAGATAGCTCGTCTGTAAGTTTTCTAAACATTTCTTCCGGAAAGGGTGAAAACTTATGATGGCTTCTTAGACCTGCCTCAACATGTAGAACTGGAATTTTGTTCAAAAAGGCTGTGTATGCCCCCATATAACAGCTGAGAGTGTCTCCCTGAACTATCACACAATCTGGTCTATGCTCCTGTAAAACTTCTTTCAAAGACCTTGCCATACATGCTGTGTTTTCCAAGAGGTCCTGGTTCATACAACTAAGAAAATCTACTTCTATTCGGAAGAACTCAAGAACATGTTTGACAAGCTCGTAATGCTGTCCTGTGGCAACCACTTTGACGTTAAAGTCATTTTCCTTTAGTGTATTAATCACCGGTGCAAGTTTTATAGCTTCAGGTCTGGTACCCAAAACAACAAGTACATTCATAAGCTACACCTCCCTTGCAGGCTTTATTATATTACCTTTCATTTGTGCTAACCTCTTCAAACTTTTCTTTATCTCTTCATAAAGTGTGGGATTTTCTTTCACCCACTCCTGGGATGTTATTTTTAGAACAGTTTCTTTAAATAGTCGGTATTTTCTCATCTGTTATTACCAGGTAAGCTATGCTGTTATAGTCTAAACCTCTTACTAAGTTTATCAAATTAGATATATCATAGCCTCTGAAAATGTTATTTCTACGATCGCGAATTTTTGATCTCACAGCTCTAGTCGCGCTCTCATTACCACTTTTTGCCTCTATTAGAGATATAAAAAGTTCTTTTTCGGTAGTTAGACCAAGAATTAGACCATCAACTTCCATAAGTTGCTTTCCAGAGTGTATAGAATATGCAATTAGGTTTGATATTGTTATACAGAGAACATTCGGTTTCCCTTTTATTGATTCTTCTCCATACTTGAGTATTTTAACAACTTCCAGCTTTGTCTCTAATTCTTTCTTTATGCCTTTCATTTTTTCTCTATACAATTCGCTTGTTTCATTATGCTTTTCGTTAAATTTTGAAACGATATTTTTCTGATAAAACTCAAGGATATCATCCACGAAACCTATAACAGCATCAGGGAAATTGAAGTAGCTTCTAAGAAATGAAGTATGATCCCACTCCCATCTTACATCTTCACTATTAAAGAAGAGTTTCAGTGCCTGTTCTATGTATTTCTTAGCTATTTTTTCTATTACATCCCTTTTATGCTCTATATAACTCGCTTCACCATACTTGTTTTCTATATTTTCTATAGACTCTATGAGACTCTTTGTGCAATCTTCCATAGACTCTATTAGACTTTTTGTACAATCTGTTTCACTGAATTTATCCCTTAGATCCTCTAATAACTTTTTAGCCTCGCTAAATTTAGCTTTATCAAATGTGTATTTATCCCTTATATCCTTTAGGAATTTTTTAACTGTATCAAATGACTCTTTAAAAGCTGCTATTGAACTTTGCTTATTGGACTTAGAATTGTATTGGATCACATAGAAGTTCAGAGGTGTTTTCCAAACTACTTTATAACAGCTTAAATTTGAATTTATTTCTACCAACGGCGACTTATATAGCTCTTCTTTTAATTGTTCGCCAAGATCGTCACCTTCAAATTCAAATCTCATAATTGGCACATATTCGCTTTTCCTCTTTCTATTCTCTTTCCTTATTTTTTGAATATCAAGTCTTTCATAAATTTCTTCAATAAACTCACAGACATTTTTTCCATTTTTTAAACTTTCTACTTTCCTTAATAATTCTTCTTTTAAAGGACTATAGTATAAGCTATGTACTGCCAGTACTTTCTCGTTTAGATACACGCTTTTATACAACTGCCTATTAAGAAATTTCAATGTATTAGAAATCTCTGTCTCGTCAAAAACTATGCTAAGCATGAGCTCTGGGTTGCCAAACAATAACACAGGAGAAAGGTTAAGCCCGGACGGGGTATAAAATGAATCCGAAAGAAGAAAGGCAATTCTTCTTACATTGCGATAAAGGTTTTTGAAGTGGATTATTTTACTTTCTTTCACTTTATCGGAAAAGTCATCAACAATATATTTTTTAAACATCCATTCATACCTTTTAAACCAAATCTCATCTATTTTGTTTCTGTACTTCTCATATAAACATTTAAATCTTAGATAGGCTAAAATTTGATAGAAATGGCTGTAATCACGGAATTCAAGTATTTCTTTAGCTTTTTTCTTTATTTCTTCATCTTCGATACCCTCTATCAATTTTATATGAAGCTTTTTATCATGAAGAACTTCTAACAGAATCCTTTTTGTGGGAAAGGTCCAGTCTAAGTGTCCAATATTAAGTAATAAAGCCCAGCATTTGATTAGATCTTTTCCCTGTAATCTCCTTTCTCCTGCTTCAATCTCGGGTTCAACTTCTACCTTTGAGAATGCGTGAATTTCTTTTGCTATTTGAGCCCAGTTATCTATCAGAACAAAAATTAAAGCAATGTAATCAAACCTTGAATGTCTTGTCCCATCAATAACCTCTCTCACATCACCCAAATGGTCTAAGTTCTTTAATCTGTCAATTTCTCCAACTTCGTCCAGGAAATCATATAGGATTTTTACAGGCTTTGCCCTTTCTATGTTCAGATTGTAAATACCAATGCCAGGTATAAAGTAGTGCGTGGAATTATCCCCCAAGTACCCCATTACTCAAATTTTAACTCAATCTCAGAAGGTGTTGTTTTTTAGGCTCTATTATATTATTTGCTTTATTCACCCTTGTGGGTTAAATTAATAAGCAAATTTTTGAGAGGTAGTCTATGAGCTTAAAGCCTTTGAGAATTAGAAATAAAGTGTTAGAGGTTCCCATAATACAAGGTGGTATGGGCGTAGGGCTTTCTTGGGAAAGATTGGCGGGTGCGGTGGCAAGGGAAGGAGCTATGGGGGTTATTTCCGCGGTGGGTACAGGCTACAGGTTTCCGGAGCTTGTCAAAAGGGATAAGTTTGGGCGTCCCATAGGTTCTATATACACCCACAGCAAAGAGGCTTTAACCCTGATGATTCAAAAAGCCAAAGAGATTTCTCAAGGTAGGGGTGCTATAGGGGTAAATATTTTGTATGCCATAACGGATTATGGGCGTGTGCTTAGGGATGCTATAGAAGCTGGGGCAGATGCTATAATAACCGGTGCGGGATTGCCTTTGAAAATGCCAGAATACGCAGAGGGTGCGGATGTTGCCCTCATTCCCATAGTTTCCTCCGCAAGGGCTCTTAATCTGATATGCCGGACATGGGAAAAAAGATACAAAAGGCTACCGGATGCGGTGATTTTGGAGGGTCCCAAGTCTGGAGGGCATCAGGGTTTTAAGTACGAAGAGTGCTTTATGCCCGAGTATCAGTTGGAAAATCTGTTTCCTTCAGTCCTTGAGGAAGCCCAAAGGTGGGGTGGAATTCCTGTCATAGTTGCGGGAGGAATTTGGAGCTACCAAGACATCCTTTGGTATATGGGGAGGGGTGCGAGTGGTGTTCAAATGGCAACTCGTTTTATAGCCACCGTAGAGTGTGACGCACCAGATATATACAAGGAAGTTTTGTTGAAGGCGGAAGAGGATGACATCATACTCTTTAAGTCTCCTGTGGGTTATCCACTGAGGGTGGTAAAGACACCCTTTGTGGAAAGGCTGTTGCTTGGATACAATGGATGGAACGGTTGTGTTTCCCACTGCGTGGTGCCTTGCAACAAAGGAGAGGAAGCAAAAAAGGTGGGATTTTGCATTGCGGACAGGCTAGGTGCAGCGTGGCTTGGAGATTATGAAGAGGGCATATTCATAAGCGGTGCTAACGGTCATCTTTTGAAAAAACAGGGTATAATAACCGTTAAAGAGCTCATTGAAATTCTTACGGGAAAAAGGGAGGACCCTACCTTAAAATAAAAGCTTAATGTCCCGGAGCGTCCTCCTGATAGACAAGGAAGCTTTATTTCATAACATAAAGAGTCTTTATCAGTTTTCCGGCAAGCCCATCATAGCGGTTGTCAAATCTGACGCATATGGAGTGGGAGTAAAGTATATTGCAAAACTTTTGGAGTCTTCAAAGGAGGTGGAATTTCTCGCGGTCGCATGCGTGGAGGAGGGCGTTGAACTGAGGAGGTTAGGGGTAAAAAAGCCTATTCTGGTCTTGGGTGGAGTGTTAAAGGGTGAAGGGAAAGCTTTGGTGGATTACAAGCTAACACCCGTTATATCCCACAGAGAACACTTGCGGGCGGTGGAGGGGCTAAAAGTTCCTTTACATCTCAAGTTTGACACGGGCATGGGAAGGCTCGGTTTTTTGGATGAGTTTGTAGAGGACCCAAGGGTGGAGGGTTTGCTAACGCATCTCTCTTCTCCCGCAGACGAAGAATTTTCCAAGAGGCAGATAGAGGACTTTAAAAAGGTCCTTGAGAGATACAAAGGAATAAAGTATGTGCACTTGGAAAGCTCGGCGGGGGTGGTCTATAGAGTGCCCTTTGCCACCCATATAAGGGTCGGTCTTGCTTTGTATGGAGAGAAACCTTTGCCTAACTATCCCATTGAACTGAAGCCAGTCCTCACTTTGAGGGCAAGGTTGATATCCGTGAAAAATCTTCCCAAAGGACATCCTATATCCTACTCAAGAAGCTATATCCTTGAAAGGGATACCTTGGTGGGGGTGGTTGCCTTTGGTTATGCGGACGGGCTCATGAAGAGCCTTTCCAACAGGGGCGTCCTTTATTACCAAGGAAAGCCCGTAAAAATACTCGGCAACATCACCATGGATATGACCATCGTGGATTTGAGCGGAACACAGCCAAAGGTGGGAGATTGGGTGGATATAGTTTGTCAAGGGCAGAGCTTTACAGACTTAGCCAAACTGGCGGGGACCATACCCTACGAGCTTATGTGCAATCTTTCAAAGAGAATAAAAAGAAGGGTTTTATAATTTTTGAACCCAGCTATGCAAAGAGAACTGAGCCCTTTCATAGTAATGGACATCCTAAAGCTAGCCCAAGGAATTCCCGATGTTGTGCATTTGGAAATTGGAGAACCAGACTTGGAGCCACCACCGGGTGTAATAGAGCGTTTAAATTGGGCTGTCTCAAATATGCTCTTTAACTACACTCCAAGCCTTGGGCTGTGGGAACTCAGAGAAAGGATTGCCAAACACTACAGGGACTATTACGGAGTTGATGTAGACCCAAACCGGGTGGTTATTACCACTGGCACATCCTCCGCCTTCCTAGTAGCCTACTCCATACTCTTTGACATTGGAGAGAGGGTAGCCCTCGCGGACCCATCTTATCCTTGCTATAAGAACTTTGCCCATCTTTTGGGTGTGGAGCCTGTCTTTGTCAATGTTGACGAAAGCACAAACTATCAGATCACACCAGAGCACTTGGAAGGTTTGGACATTAAGGGCGTTCATATCTCCTCTCCATCAAACCCAACGGGTACTCTCTACGATGAGGAAAACCTCAGGGCTCTCTGTGAATACTGCAGGGAAAGGAACATATACCTAATATCCGATGAGATATACCATGGGCTCGTTTATGAAGGAAAGGAAAGAACTGCCCTTGAGTTTTGGGACAGGGCTATCGTTATAAACGGCTTTTCTAAGTTTTTCTGTATGCCCGGTTTTAGGGTAGGTTGGATGATCCTACCAGAGGACCTCATAAGAAGGGCGGAGGTAGTCATGCAAAACATCTATATTTGCGCTCCAACCCTCAGCCAGTATTCCGCCTTGGGTGCCTTTGATTACGATTACCTTTCAAAGGTCAAAGAGACCTTCAAAAGACGCAGGGACCTGCTATACGAGGGCATAAAGGATATACTGCCCATAAAGGGAAAACCTAACGGTGCCTTTTACCTTTGGGCGGACATCAGCAAATACTCTCAAGATGCTTACGAGTTCTGCCTTGAGGTTCTGAAAGGAGCAAAGGTAGCCCTCACACCGGGCATAGACTTCGGAAAAAACCAAACTAATCACTTTGTAAGGTTAGCTTACACTCGTAAAGAGGAAGAGCTAAAGGAGGCAATAGACAGACTAAGGGAGTTTCTCTCATGAGCTTTTTGATGGACACTTACAAAAGGCTTCCTGTATCTTTCGTGCGCGGAGAGGGAGTTTATCTGTACGATGAAAAAGGTAAAAAATACTTGGACTTGGTGGGTGGTGTAGCGGTGAATGTGCTGGGGCACTCGGACCCAGACCTTGTAGGGGCGCTGTGTGAGCAGGCGAGTAAACTTTGGCATGTTTCTAACCTCTACCAGAACCCTTGGCAGGAGGAAACCGCAAAGCTGTTGGTGGAACAGTTTGGTGAGCCCGCAAAGGTCTTTTTCTGCAACAGCGGTGCAGAGGCAAACGAAGGAGCCATAAAGCTGGCAAGAAGGTACTTCTGGGAGAAGGGAGAGAAAAGATACAGAATCATAACCTTTAAAAACTCCTTTCACGGAAGGACCTTTGGGGCGATGTCTGCTACAGCCCAGGAGAAGATCCATAGGGGCTTTGAACCACTGCTTGATGGTTTTGATTATGCAGAACTCAACGATATAAAATCTGTGGAAAGGCTTCTGAGGAAAGAGACTGCGGGCATAATGCTTGAGGTGATCCAAGGGGAAGGTGGCATAAACGAGGCGGAGGGCGAGTTTTTGGCAAAGGTAGAGGAACTCTGCAGAAGGGAGGGGCTACTTCTTATAGTGGATGAGGTTCAAACGGGCTTAGGAAGGACGGGTAAGTTCTATGGCTATCAGCACTTTGACATAAAGCCAGATATCATAACCTTGGCAAAGGGGCTCGGTGGTGGCTTTCCCATAGGCTGTGTGATTGCAAGGGAGGAGGTAGCCCAAGCCTTTAAGCCCGGAAGTCATGGTTCTACCTTTGGGGGCAATGCTTTAGCCTGCGCCTGTGCAAAGGTGGTAATAGAAAAGGTTTTAAAGCTCTTGGACCATGTGGAAGAGGTGGGAAACTACTTCAAAGAAAGGCTCAGTCCCTTTGGAAAGGTAAAGGGAAGGGGATTGATGCTGGGGCTTGAGAGGGAAGAAAACTGCCATGAGGTAGTTTTAAAAGCCTTAGAAAGGGGACTGCTCATAAACTGCACCGCGGAAAGGGTCATAAGGTTTGTTCCACCTTTGATAATCCAAAAGGAACATGTGGATTTTGCCATAGAGGTGCTGAGGGAGATTTTATGATGTTCCGGGTAGGCTTTGGCTTTGACGCCCATCCCTTTGAGGAGGGCAAACCTTTAATCTTAGCGGGTGTGCGCGTAGATTTCCCAAAGGGGCTAAGGGGACACTCGGACGGAGATGTGATACTGCACTCTATCACAGACGCCCTTCTGTCTGCAATCGGAGAGCAGGACATAGGACAGCTCTTTCCAGACACAGACCCAAGGTGGAAGAACGCAGACTCTGTCATCTTTTTAAAGACCGCTTTAGAGAAATTGCACGAAAAGGGCTACCGCATAGTCAATGTGGATTGCACCTTGGTGGCAGACCAACCAAAGATCGCACCCATCAAAGAGAGGCTAATAGAGAACTTAGCCAAGCTTTTGGGTGTGGAAAGGGACCAGGTTTCCCTAAAGGGTAAAAGAAGGGAGGGGTTTTGCCAAGAGGAAGGCATAGCCTGTTTTTGTGTGGTTTTGGTGCAGAGGTATTAAGATTTTATAAGGAGTTGAAAGTAAGATGGAAGCAATAAACCTTATAAAGGTTCATCCGCCG
>Ga0080005_176708_pt1 | contig 75234 bp, 83 predicted proteins | sample JossMetagenome_2_FD_69208 | JGI IMG/M metagenome (GOLD analysis project Ga0080005, IMG submission 69208) | Hot spring sediment microbial communities from Joseph's Coat, Yellowstone National Park, USA - JC3_ASED (SPADES assembly) (version 2) | ecosystem: Environmental > Aquatic > Thermal springs >...
TCACCTACATACCTATATACTAGAAATGCTTATAAGAATTTCTATCATTTTCGGTTATTGGTGATAGCATGACTAGATTCATATATGCTGAGTGCTCTGTGATAAAGTATAGGGGTGGGACAGTAGTCCTATACCCATTGGCGGAGTACCAGCCCGAAGTAAAGCCACTGCACGGCAAAAGAGTTCACGTAATAATAATAGCAAAAGAGTAGCATCAAAACACATAAACCTATATGAAACTCGAAACAGCTACGATAGGCAGCCTCATGGCGTTGGACTTGATAGGTGCCTATGACTCCAGAGAGATACCAAAAATCCCTGTGGGTGAGGTGGAAGTCTCTAGATGCTCATCCTCGTCAATTTATGTTTGCTTATTGCAGCTAGGGCAAATGTAAATGCGGGTAACAAGGGTTTTTCGCAAAGAGTGCTGATATTGAGTATTTTGATTACTTTAGGGATTCTAGTACAAAGCCTTTACCTGGCAATATCTCTACTCTGAAGGCTGTTCTTGCATGATTTGTCATTCTCATCTTCTTTATTATCATATACCTGGCAACTTCTTTTGTACTTTCCACATCATCCATCCATAAATAGAATACTCCATCCGCTATGTGCTCTAAGCCAAAACCGAATGTGGATTTAGTAGTCATAGCATATTGGCTTACTAGGTATGTAGTAACGTTATCTCTATGTGCGGCTATTTTCAAATCGTAGCTATATTTTCTAGCCATGGCTGGTTTATCAGCCCAGAAAGCGCTCATAGAATCTATAATTAGTCTGACGTGTCTCACAGGGCTCTTTATACCCTCCTTTAATACCCCCAGAATCTTATAGGCCTCCTGTATCGCAGCTGTTAGCGTTTGAACATCAAGTGCTGCAAATCTTCTTTTCCTAGCTGTTTCTACATCGGTTGGAATTGCTTCACTCATTTGCCTTGCAACCTTCAGAAGTCCAAATATATCTATTACCACTATGTTAGGGATCTCGCCAAGTTCTTTAGTGCTTGAAATATCATATATCTTATACTGTTCAAAGTCCATTCCAAAGAGCTTTGCTTGTCTTATCACATCTCTGAACTCAGCCTCTGTAGTAACGTAAACCACGGGATCCCCTACCCTAAGCCCAGCCCATGCAAAATGCATGCAAAGAATGGATTTTCCAGTACCAGGCTCACCTGTTATAGCTACCCAAGAACCCTTTGGAACCCCACCTTCGAGAGCCTTATCAAGCTCTGGAACACCTGTTGAAATTCTAGTGATATCCTTTTCAATTCTGCTTTTTGCTACTGTTGTAGGCTTCTTTTCTCTTTCCTCTAGGGATTTAAGCTCCTTCTCTATTTCCAGAAGCTCCTCGTTACTGATTTCAATCCCCTTATCACTCATTTTCTACACAAAAACATATAGTGCAATTTGGTTTATAAATACTGAGAAATCTGAGGGGGTTCAGCTCTCATATAAGTTCATGTGGTTTGATGTTTTTCATCGCATCATCTCTATTCCCCTGCACCGCTCCTTGGGTCTGCATCCGCCTTAGGGGCGTTCAGGGCCACCCCAGGGACCCCACATCTTGGGCTGCCCTTGGGGAGAGCCCCCTATGGGCTCTTCACCCCTCACAGGGAATCTCATCAAGATGTTTAGTAGTGTCAAACCTTATAAACCTTTATGAAACTAGAAACAGCTGCGAAAGGCAAATACTAATTAAGGTCATGAGTTTTGAGGAGGGATAGAAAACAAGAGATAGATTTTAATGCATTGATAGATGCTGCTTATGATTATAGGTTTTTGTTAGCGAGAGGGTATAGCTATTCACAAGCACTAGATGTAATAGCGCAACGCTATATGCTGAACAGATATGGGAAGTTGTTGCTCTTTAGATGTGTTCATAGCATTACATATGTCTATGAAACTCTCAAGAAGATTACATGCAAGTGTGTGGATTACTCGTCTTATGGGTTGCTAGTGGTAGATTTCTACAACATTTTGTTGACAGTGATAGCGTTGCTAGAGAATAGTGATGTGTTTTTATGCGACGACTGCCTTATAAGAGATTTGAGAGGCTCTAAGTTGAGATCAGGCGAAAGAACCTTTTTAACAGAAAGCTACAACATCTTGGCAAACATTTTTCAGCAATGCAATTCTTTCAGAGAAATTGTAATAGTGGGTGATAAAAATGTTAGCCACAGTTTGGAAGACATAAAGAGCTTTGCTAATACGCTGAGCAGCAGGCTGAAAGAAGCGAAAGTCACATGCGTACTATCAACAAAACCTGATGCCACAGCAATAAGCTATGCACAAATGGAGAACTCTATTATAGCATCAACAGATTCAGTAATTATTGAAAAAAGCCGTAAAATACTACCATTAACAACATTAATACTTAATCAAATAAAGGTAAAACCCCTTCTAGACTTTTCACAATTATTCGGTCTTTCGTGCCCTACTTGTCTCCAAAATTCCTAAACTGCCATAGATTAGCATCGCCATAGCTATAGAGAGAGGAATACTTATCGCCAAAACAGAAAATGCATCGCAACGATATGAATCTGGACAAGGCATGTAAATAAAGGATGGTGGAATTACATAATGCTTGCTATGACTAAATTCATTTAAATCATAGAATAGACCTGCACCATAGGAGTATAACCCCAGTACAGCAATTGCTACAATTACCAGTACCTCACTTAGGGACTTACTGAAATCTTTAATAAATAGTGATGCTAAAAGCAGCATCAAACCGCCATAGAAAGCATAGGATAGAAAAGATCTCTGTACAATAAATGACTGTGAATAGAATCTCATAGGTAAAAACATTGAGGAGAAATATATGGAAATAAGCGGCAAAGCTATAACTATTGCTAAGACATACTTAACAATCCTGAGCATAGTGTTAAACACCATCTCTAGTAGCTATGAGATAATATCCAGCACTAGACATCTAAAAGCTTTAATTAATTATATAAAATCTCTTTTAAAATGGGCCCGCGGGGATTTGAACCCCGGACCACCCGGTTATGAGCCGGGCGCTCTACCTGGCTGAGCTACGGGCCCCAGCATAGCTATGTTATTGATGTCTTGGGTTTATATACTTTATTGTGTTGCTTAGAGCATTGCTGCCTATTAGCTTATAAACTTGGTTAAGTTATCACTAATGCTATGCATTGTAAACAGCTACTGAAGGTACTTTTATTATGTGGAAATTTATTAGATATGGTAAAGCAAATCCTCTAGACAACAACATAGTTGTTGTGGGCTTCCCTGGAATGGCGTTAGTAGGAAAAACTGTTGCGTTGCAGCTCATAAAAGCGTTAGATGCAGAACTATATGGTGTTATTTATGGTACTAAGTTTCCTGCGCATCTTATTGTGGAGTCTGATGGCATGGGTGAAATAAACAATGTTGCGTTGTACTATGCTAAAGCTAACAGCGTAGGGGTCTTCATAGCGACAGGTAGTGCACAACCTGCATCTGATGTTGATCAACATTCATTGAGCTACTTCCTCATAAAACAATTGAAAAGATACAATATAAAAGAACTCATCGCAGCCGCAGCCTATGTTTCAGACGTGGTTGTACCTAATCGCAAAGTGCTTGTCGTTGGAAACAATATTGATGTTTTAAAGAAATATGTTGAACATGGCGCCACACAACTAAATGAGGGTGTGATAAGTGGTCTGAATGGAATTGTAGTAGGATGGGCAAAGATTTTCAATATAAATGCTGTGTGTCTTCTTGGGGAAACTTGGAGAAGTATTGTTGAACTTAATTATATTGATTACATAGCATCAAAGCTCGTTTTGGATGTAATCAATAAGGTGTGGAATCTCGGCATAGATACAAAGGAGCTTGAGGAAAAGGGTAGAGGTGTTGAAAGAGAAGTTGAGCTCATTCTAAAAAGCTTTACTCAGCCAAAAGAGGAGGCAAAGGGAGAAAAGAGACCATACTACATCACATAAGGCCTTAGCTACTCAATACCAGTTGAATAAAATACTGATGCTATTAATGTTACCGCAAAACTGCTTCTACAATTTTTTCTCGGTATTTCTTAAGAAAGTCCTTGTACATGGCTATACTTCTGGTTTGTAGAGGATCAAAGCCAAGTTTGTTAGCTATTTTGACTGAAGTTAGCCCTGCTATTAACGAGCCCTCCAAGTATCTCTCCATGACATTGCCTTCTAACTTAAGGTAAAATACTTCAAAACCTACACTCTTTAAGTAGTCAGCATAGAAATCTAATAAGAGGTTTTCATAGCTTATGTCAGAATTTATCACTATAGCCTTTCCATGCATTTCCTTCCTTTCCCACCCAACAATATCGTTATGAAATAGCTCTGGTGCTATTTCTACTTTAGCAGGCATCTTAGCATTTTCATTAAGCTCATTCTTAAACCTTGTGGCTAATGGTGCAAATCTCGTAGTAGAGACTATGAGGGGAAGCCTGGAATTGTTCAAAAATTCTGCAAGTTGTGAAGCTTTGGCAACAGCCTTTTCAGCATCTCTCAAAACTTGAATGGATTTTTCAACAATATCCATAGGTATTAAAGGTATTCCGCAAAAGTGCAGGATCTTTATTGAGGCAATTAGTAGTATCGGTAGAGCAGATCTTGGAGCTAAGCCCTGCCTTACAATAACATATGGTATGTGATGTTTCTTTGCAATGTCTATGAGCTCTCCACCTGAAGCTACAATACCTATGGGTATACCCACTTTAATTGCATGCTGTACTGAAGATATGGTTTCTAGAGTGTTTCCAGAGTAGCTAATTGCAAGTATGAATGTACTCTTATTAATAAAGTTTTGCGGGATGTAGAAATCTTTGTACGTGTAAAGAGGTATTCTCGCATAGGTTTGGGCTATTGCTGAAAGCATGTCTCCAACTATTCCACTCCCACCCATGCCAACTACAACAACTTCTTCAACACCTTCAAGTCTCTTCAAATTTTTAATTTCATAATTTAGAGCCTCTAATGCAAGGTCATACCAGTTCATGTACTGCTCAAGCATTTTGCCAACCCAGACATTATTCCTGAAGATCATTTTTAATAAGCTTATATTTTGCCTATATGAAGTTCTACACATGTGAAGCGCTATGCCTATTTATGTATCTAATGAGCAAGAATTTCTTGAGATTGCCAAGAGAGCTGAAGAGTGCAGAGTAAAGAAACTAGAAAAAGAAAATGTGGCAAAAGTTAAGGCTAGGACAAAGAGATATCTCTACACATATAAAGTTTCGCTACAAGAGCTCAATAGCTTGTTAGAAAAACTAAAATCTGTATGTAGAAATATTGTTGAATTATAGCAAAAAAATGATGTGTCTACAACCCCATCTGATTTTTAACTCAAGATGTGATGATGGCTGGCGCTTCTGATTCCTCTAACCATTAATACTCTTTTCTTTTCCATTAGACTCATTAAATTGTTTCAAGGCCTTCTATCTCGTTTACAGAGTTTCGACGCCACTATTCGGTGGACTCTCGAGCTAACCAATAGTACACAACTCTTGTGCATTGTATAAATCCTTTCTTCTAAGCACAGAACAGCGTTCTTACCCTCTAGCACTTTAGAAAGGTGATAATGCATTATAGGAAATAAAATGAAAACAAAACTAAAGACTTAGTTCAGCAGTAATCAATTACAAACAACTCGATATGCATATATTTTTAATTGGATTTTAAGAGAATTGATTATAGAATTACTAGCAACGCTTGTCTAAGTATGTACTAAGTACATACTGTTTACTTTCACAAAAACTTTTTAACTAAAGCAGTTATTGGTTGCACAGAAATACTACAGGTTTTGTTAAAATATGAATAGTTTAAAATTCAGTGAGAGTTTAATAGAATTATTAGCATCAACAGCATTTGAAGCTCCATCCATACTTGAAATAAATAACCTACCTGTAGTCAACAATGATATTGTTAAGAAGCTTATCGAGGTCTACATGGATGAGGCTATAGACTTCATACTATCATTAGGCCTCAAACCCCTTTCAACATCATTCTTAGCAGAAGATGTTTACACGCTTTGCAATGAAAACTCACTTCTATTTATTGGAAGATTCCTAGGAGGATTAATACCAGCTGCACATATTTATAGGTATAGAACTCTGTGTAAAAGCAATTTGTTTCTCCATAGCCATCCTATTCCAATGCCAATACCCTCACCCGAAGATGTGATTTCAGCAGCACAAATAGGCTATGATGTTGAATGTGTTGTTAGTAGGATTTCGAGCTTTAAGGCTATGTTGACATGTATTGAGCCTCTTAAAGATTGGGATAAGGTCATAGCGAATTATGATACCATTGCGGAAAAGGTGCTCAATGTAGCAAGATTTGTTGTTGTAATCAATAAAGGTGATATGTCATTTCTGCCCATGCCATCAATAGACGAGATCTCCTCTCTGCTCTTGATTTATAAAAAGGTGCTAGAGCGTTATGCAGAGGTGCTTTACGTAGATATAGATATAAACAGGAAGGTCTTTGCTTATTAAGACATATGCTGTGCATTTTAGAGATTAGCGTATTAAGCTTGCTATCAAAACTTTCTGACGGTAACTGTGCTTAGGTTTAGACCATGGATCTCGGAAAATACAAAATCGTTAAGGATCCTATTCACGGATACATAAAAATTTATGAACATGAACGAAGAATTATCGACTCTAATGCTTTTCAAAGACTTAGAAGAATTAAGCAACTTTCTGTAGCCGACATTGTTTATCCAGGCGCTACCCATACAAGGTTTGCTCATAGCCTTGGGGTAGCACACGTTATTGAGACTATGGTAAAAGATATTGCGAGGAAGTATAGGGTTAAACAGCAAGATTTAGAGAGATACATAGTTTTAATGAGACTTTTAGCACTACTGCATGACATAGGTCACGGCCCCTTCAGTCATCTATTCGAAGATGTTGTACTCATACCGAGGAGTCTCACACACGAGGATATAGGGGCAGAAGTTATACTAAAGGTTTTAGAAATAGCTGGAGCTATAGAGAACATAGCAAATGAATATGGATACAAATTGAATGACATTGCAACTGCATTGAAGAGCGTTAATGAAGCTGAATGGCCTTTTAGAGATAGTATACAGGATGCAGGTTCTGAAAAAGTCTTCTTCTATCTACTTAAAGGGGTGTGCAGTGCTGATATCATAGATTACCTGGTAAGGGATTCCTACTATACAGGTGCTGGATATGGAAGCCATGTAGACTGGCAACGAATCTCATATTATCTTGGGGTTTACGGAGATGAGATAGTGTTGGACTACAGAGCTCTAGATGCATTAGAACAGCTGATGCTAGCACGCATATACATGTTCTCAACGGTGTATTATCATAAAACAGTAAGAGCAGCATCAAAATTCTTAGGAGACATCATAACGTTGATTGGTAGCAAAAAGTTGATAGATTTCGATGATGTGATCAAAAATGTGGATAAATATGTAGAATTAGATGATTATAGCCTTATGTATAATAGTAACGTAGCTGGCTTAAAGGAAGTTAAGGAGTATCTGTCCAGAAAAATTCCTTACAAATTGGTTTTAGAGTATAGACTGCCTCTTTCTGACACGAAAACACCTATAGAATTGATAATGAGAAGCAGAGATATTATAGAAGCTTTATTAGAGATCGAGCTGAAGAGTAGAGGGCTTGATGTGACGAAGGGGTATAACTTCTTTATAGACGCCCCCAAGCTATCGCTCAATCCGATGCTTTCATCAGATGAAATAATTGTTGTAAGTGAGGGAGGGGGATTAGTAAAGAGAAAGGTCTTAGAATTTACATGGTTTAGTATGCCAAAAACAGCCATGCTTTTCAGACTCTACATAAGAAGGGAGTTAAAAGACAAGGTGCAGGTAGTAAGAGAAGCTTTCAATACTATTTTCTCTCAAGAAGAAGTAAAGTCATTTTACTAAGCGGATTTTCATCAATACTTTTAACCTAGGTACTTCATAACCATTTCCTTAAATGGTGTCTTAAGATGAGGATTACGACACTCATAGTAATTGCTGTAATTCTCATAGCAATCATAGGTGTGGCGATAGTGATAGAACTTGCGCCAATGTATCAAAGCAGTAAGAAGGTGCTTCGTGTTGGTACATCACCTGATTTTCCACCATTTGAATACATAGATAACAAAACTGGGGAAGTTGTTGGGATAGACATAGATCTGGTCAAAGCATTAGCAAAGAAACTTGGATATGATGTTCAGATAATTCAGATGGACTTTGATGGACTTATACCAGCTTTGATAAATAAGCAGATAGATATCATAGCGTCCGGCATGACGATAACGAATGAAAGGGCTCAAGTAGTTGCTTTTACAATACCTTATTGGAAGTCTGACCAGGCTATAGTTGTTCGCAGAGGTTCGAGCTTTAAGCCCATGGGCTTAGATGATTTAGTTGGGAGAACAGTTGGCGTGCAAAGTGGTACCACAGCTCAAGATCTATTACAAAAATATGTTAATAGTACTGGTAAGCAGATCAACATAAAGATCTATACGAGCTATGTTCTTGCTGTACAAGACCTAGAAAATGGGAATGTAGATGCAGTTGTTATAGATAGCCCTGTTGCAAGTATGTTTGAAAGGATTAGAAACGTCAATATTACAGCAGTTATACCAACTAATGAGAGTTATGGGCTTGCTGTGCGGAAGGAGGACACAGCGTTACTTAACCAACTTAACAATGCTTTAAAAGAATTCCTTAACACCACAGATTGGCAGGCAATACTCCAGAAATATCTTGGTGTATAGATAGGGTTCTAAGAGATATGTGGCAGAGCTTTGCATCATACATACCTATAATATCTTCAGCAGTCCCCAATACACTAATTTTAACTTTTCTAAGTTTTGCTATCGCCACAGCTTTAGGTATAGCAATGGCTTTTGCTGAAGTGTTTGCAACTAAAGCTGTCTCCATTGTTGTAGATTGGATTGCCAGAGTATTGAGGGGGATACCACTTATTATATCCATATTCATAGTTTTTTATGGCCTACCCAAGGTGGGTGTAGTACTTCCATCACTCTACGCCGCCATACTGGGCATAGCTATTGTTGATGCAGGGTATCAGGAGCAGATATTCAGAGGTGCTATAAAAGCTGTGAGTACTAAGCAATTAGAAGCAGCATACTCTCTTGGGTTGGCGAGAGCAGAGGCATTTCTCTACATAGTCTTGCCACAAGCTTTTAGAATTGCCTTGCCTTCGTGGATAAATGACTTTACTGTTGTTCTAAAGGATACTTCAATAGCTTACGCAATTGGTGTTGTAGAGGTATTCACCCAAGCTGTTCACGTAGCACAGGTAATAATGGATTATGTATGGCCTTTGATATTTGTTTCAGTAATTTACTTAGCCATATGCTACCCATTGTCACTGCTTTCAAATTATCTTCATAGTAAATTAAAGTCCATGGGGATGCTTGGTTCAGGGATGTAGTATGAGAGATAAACTTCTAATTGTAGAAGATTTGTGGAAGTTTATTGATGGAAAGCCTATATTGAGGGGGGTAGCGTTTGAGATCAACGAAGGCGAGACTAAGGTGATTCTAGGACCTTCTGGAGCAGGTAAGTCAACCCTCCTTAGATGTATAAACTTACTTGTAATGCCTGATAAGGGGAAGATAATATTTGATGGGGAAGATATACTTGGAAAGCGTGACATCCATAGTGTAAGAAGCAAAATAGGATTTGTTTTTCAGCACTTCAATCTATTCAGCCACATGACAGCTTTAGAAAATGTCATGTTTGGTTTGATCAAGGTAAAGAAAATGTCTAAAAACGAAGCTGAGAAGAAGGCTAAAGGAGCTCTTGCAGCTGTTGGAATTACAGAGGAGTTGTGGGATAAATACCCAGCTCAGCTTTCTGGGGGTCAGCAGCAAAGAGTTGCTATTGCGAGAGCGCTAGCCATGGAGCCCAAGCTTATACTGTTTGACGAACCCACCTCTGCTTTAGACCCCGAACTCATATGGGAGGTACTAAATGTTATGGAGAGATTGGCCAAGGCAAGGATGACAATGATTGTGGTTACACATGAGATAGGCTTTGCTATGAGAGTAGCTGATGAAGTGATGTTTTTAGATAATGGCGTAATTCTGGAGAAGGGGGCTCCGGAGCAGGTAATATTGAATCCACGTAACGAAAGGGTAAAGAGATTTATGGATAGAATGAAATATGTTTACAGCATAGGCAAAGGTAATGTATATTGATTAGTGAGTTGCTGTACATCATTTCAAAATATGGGCCACTTCTACTAGAAGGCCTAAAAACCACATTTATAATTACGCTCATATCGTATTTTATAGGATTTGTTGGTGGCATTAGTATAGCAATTACAAGAACATTTCTTCACAAGGCTCTAAAGGTGTTTGCACATATCTATGTTGAACTATTTAGAGGCACCCCAATGCTTGTACAACTCTTTTTCGTATACTATGCACTCCCAGAGATGGGTATAAGGTTTGATCCCATACTATCTTCAATAATAGCTATAGGGCTTAACTCAGCTGCTTACCAATCTGAGTACATAAGATCAGCACTATCCTCAATACCCTATGCTGAAATCGAAGCAGCATATTCAATTGGTTTAACGAGATTTGGCGCCATGTTATATATCGCATTACCACAAGCAGTAAGGATAGCTATCCCTACACTAACCAATGAGGCTATATACCTCTTTAAGTACTCATCCATAGCATATTTTGTCACAGCCCCTGAGCTCATGTATATGGGCAAGCTAGTAGCAACTCAAACGTTTTTATATGTAGAAGTTTATACAGTTCTTGCCATAATCTACGTAATCTTCTCAATAGTTTTAAGTGGGATCGCTAGATACATTGAGAAAAAACTTCAAATACCCGGATACATAGTATAGTGATGAAAAGTTCGCGCGCTGAGACATGATGTGTTTCCTGCATTGCTGAAGGGGAATACATTGCTAAAGATACAACTACTATATGAACAAGATATAGGATCTGATATAGTAAATGCCATAAGAATTGCTTTGAGAGAGGCTTTCAATGCCCAGACAATTTATGAAGAGACTTTAGTAATACCAGACACATTCTATGATAATAGAAGAGGGCAATATCTAGCTGAACTTGTTGTAGAATATGCTAGCACTTTTTTAAAAGAAGATGCCTATGCAATTCTTCTCTCTAACAAAGATGCCTATGTAATGGGGCTAAACTTTGTATTCGGCTTGGCAATACCATGGCTAAGAACAGCAGCTGTATTTCTAGCACGCCTAGCAACAGGAGCAACTAGAGCAACATTACTCAACAGGGTAGAGAAAGAAGTGCTACACGAACTAGGTCACCTACTAGGATTAGAACACTGCAAAACCCCAAAATGCGTTATGAACTTCAGTAACTCATTAAGAGAAGTAGATATTAAGACAAACAGGTTCTGCGAAAAGTGCTATACAAAGTTACAGCAAAAAAGCAACATCAGAATCTCAGAAAGATATGTTTTAAAAGAATAAGGTTTAGCCCCCTGTGATGTGGGTGTTCAACCACACGGCGAAAACCTTCAGGTCAGGGTCTCCAAGGGCTTTATTACCCTTGAAGCCCCTGACCTGAAGACGTGCCCTGTGGTTGAACACCCACATCACAGGGTTTGGCTCCACTAATTATATGTTGCGTTAGGCACTAATTTGCTGTAAGGCTCGTGCACTATTTTGAGTTCTGATAGTAATACTGTAGTTATTTAGTTGAATTTCCTGAAGGTAGTATTAAGGAAATTCAGTTAATTAAGCTATTTATTAGACTTGGTGTTGTAATATGTGAATTAGTTTAGGTAAGATGTAACGCTGTGTTATATTTGCTTAATTATGTAGTATAACACATTTGTAGATGTATCATGTTAAAGACTTTTAGTGAAGCTAGTATTGTTGATTTATTGTATAAGAAGCTGACTTCTGTAGGTCTGGCTGTATGTAAAAATTGCAAGGTATTGGGGTATGAAATTGATGTGCTTGTCTTTGAAAATGATGGCTCAAGGCCTATTATACATGTATTTGAAGTGAAAACCAGGGTTAAACCTAGGCTGATCAGGCAACTGTATAGAAGAATTCCTTTTAGTGATTACATATATGTTGTTGTTCCCTACAACCTTCTTACAAGTATATATAGGAAAATAGATCGTATGTTTGGTATAGTAGTTTATTACAATGATGACTTCTACGTAGTGAAGCCCTCAGAGTTTTTAAATAACGGTAGAAATGTATATGAGTTGATGATGAAGACATCTGAGCTGAGTTTCTGTAACATGATGCAAGCGAATTGCGCTGATAGCATTAACAGTTTATATTCTCATTATAGAACTATTTCTCACTAAGTTTAGTGATGAGTGACTCCAAATCTGACTACAATGATGAGCTCCAACCCTTACTGAAAACTTTTAAGCTGAGTTCTGCACCAGATTATCTGTAGCCCATGCAATCTCTAACCCCGTGTAGCGGGGCTTAGATGAGCATGGGTGAGTCACCCCCGGCATTCTACTCATTTACATATCTTTACAACATGTCCCCGTGTCACATTTAATAGTTCTTTCGCTGAACCCCTATTTACAGCTAGCTCTGCAAGTCCAAAGCTATTTTCATAAAGAACTAGCTCACCTTCTTTAGCAATAGAGAACACCTTTTTCGCAGCTGCTCTGAAAACCTTTTCACCACTATACACAGAAACCTCCTCACCCATTGATATGCTTAGCGCATTTGCAATAGAATTGTAGTACTGAGAAAGCATTACATTACCAAACTTATCAATATATATAACCCTTAGCTCAGCGCAGTTTAGGCTAATCTTACTCATGTAGATGCCCACAGTAGACCTCTTAATGCTCTCAATAGGTTGTCTAGATCCAAAGAGCTCTGGTTCAACACCGCATGCAAGTGATGCAGCAACAGGTGCAAAAATATCTCTTCCATGAAAAGAGCTTGAAACAGGCTTTCTAAAGCGCAAATCGTTTTCAAGGTTTATTACAGCCTCAATACCATCATCTTCAGCAGCAGCTGTCAGAACACCATTATCGGGTCCAACAAAGTAGTAGTTTCTTGTAACCATTAACAAAGGTCTGCGCTCACTACCTACACCTGGATCTACAACAACTACAAAAATTGTGCCCTGTGGAAAGTATCTATATGTGGCGAATAAGATGAAAGCAGCAGCATCAATGTCAAAGCTTTGCACAGAATGAGTGATGTCAATAACCTTTGCCTCGGGACAAATATCAATGGTCACACCCTTCATTGCCGCTACATAGGGATCCTCATAGCCGAAATCAGTTAAAAATGCGATAACTTTACAGGGCTTTTTCACTGCAGGGCACCTCATTCAGAAATTGATATTAAATATGATTCGACAAAAGCTGCTGTGAAAAGCAGTGAAAAAGAGATTGCTATGGCAAGTACGTAGTACAATATTATATCTTCTGCAATCCTCTTCCTCTTCCTCAAATCCCTCAGCAATGCTATCATGAGCTTATTTGAACACGTGAAGGTAATGCTATATGAAAGCATTTCAAGATACGTATGTGGAGATATTAAAAGTACTATGATTGCTTGATATAAGGATTCTTGTAAAGCAGCTGTGTTATTTGAGATCTCTAGAAGTGCTATTCTCAATGTCCAGGCAGTGGCGATAACCATTGTGGGATACATAATTATTGAGAGGAAAGGTACAGCCAGCATGGTGTTAACTCTAGCATTATTCAGGAATATCATTATAGCACGGATTGTGAATGATGAAATATTAATCATTTCCTTCAATTCTTTGCCAGCTTCGCGAAATTCGGATATCGTTTCTTCAGGTGGGGGCAGATATAACGCTATGATTGATAGTAAAAAGATAGTGAGAAGTGCTATGGCGAAAAATAGCGGTAAATCACGTACAAACTTACTTAAGAGATTCACAGATAACTACACCAGTAGCATATACCTGATTCATGCTAGATAAGCCTTTATACTCTACAGAACATCTTATATCCAATAATGAATCTCATGAATGAAATATGCCTAGAAAAGATAATCATATTAACAAACTTTTGTATAGAGAAACTAGCGTTATTACCTATTTCTAAACAAGAGTTTTACTATGTATGGAGATATGTTCTCGCAGAACTTGGAGTACTAATAGATGAGTGTGGTATCTTAGAGAGTATAAGATCATTGTGTAGAGACATAGAATTGAATAATGTACGCTCTATTACCCATAGAATTCTATATGCACAATACTCTTTAGTCACAAACGAAGAAGTTATAGAGATTTTATCTAAGTTATGCCAATGTCTAAAGCTCGTCATAAACAGCGTTTCCATTTAACTCTCAAAACTAATTTTATCATTCTATGTTTATTCAGAGCTGCATTCGGGTTGCTGCTCATGTTTTGATGTATGGAATAAGAGCAATACTTATAAACAATAATTTTTGATAGCTAATCACGAAATAGTGTTGTGGTATGTATTCAAATTGCTATTCTTAAGCAAGTTTCGCTACTTGCTACTTCTCGTTTTTCTAGCCTGCCCCAGCTCTATGGCTTTTGCTATATCACCTCCTGCCTCATTCAATAGATTCTGTGCGTCTTCTCTACTTATACCAAGATACTCTACCACGAACTGCACATCCTCATCACTTATCTTAATAGCTGCTTCAGTTCCTTTTTCCTCGCCACTTTTTAATGGCTCTTCCCTAGCATTGCCTGAGACATAGAAGAATTTTTGAGTGCCAAACTCCATAACTATGACCTCAGGGTTTTCTATAACTATTTGCTTATCTTGAAGCTCTATAACGGTTCTTTGAACATTTTGTAGCTGATCAATTTTCACACCCATGCGTTTTAACTGCTTCAACTGTTTTTGGAGTTCCCTTGGATTAAACATAGCTATACAACCTTATATAGTAACTACAAGAGAGTAAAAGAGCTTTTCAGCACTGGTAGAATTAAATAATTATGCAGTGTGTAACTAGATGAAGCTAGAATTTTTGGTACTTGGTGGAGGTAGAGAGGTTGGTAGAGCAGCTATAGCTATTAAAAGGAATGGTGATGATCGCTACACACTATTTGACTATGGAATCTCTTTCGATATCGACGATAAGCCTATACTCCCACTCTCTATAGCTCCGAATAAGCTAAAGGCTATATTCATAACACACTCGCATTTAGATCATGTTGGTGCAGCACCACTCTTTTACATATCATCAAATCCTTCAATATACATGAGCAAGTTCACAGCAATAACATCAAGGATTATGATAGAGGATTTTCTGAGAATTTCTGGCTACTATCTGCCATTTGAGTTTCTAGAGTTAGATTCCATGATGAAGAGCGTCACCACATTTAACATAGGGGATAGAATTGAGTTGGATGGCATGATTATAGACACAATTAATGCAGGTCACATACCTGGAAGCACAATGTTTAGAGTTGAATTCAGAGAAGGTGTAAGTGTGCTGTATACCGGCGATATTAATACAATTGATACAAGAATAGTGAGAGGTGCTTGTAATCAAAAATTGGATGCAGGGATACTGGTAATGGAGTCAACTTATGGCATGTATGATCATCCTTCTAGAGAAAGAGTTGAGCAAATCTTTATAGATGCTGTGAAAAGTGTTGTAGAAGATGGGGGAACAGTATTAATACCAGCTTTTTCAATGGGCAGATCACAAGAGATATTAGCACTACTCGCTGAAAAAATGCCTCAAGCAAATGTATATTATGATGGAATGGCTAGAGACATCCTAGAGCTGATGCTGCTTTATAGAGAGCATGTCAACCGATACGATCTGCTGGAAAAGGCTAGCAAGGTGTTTACACAAGTAAAGGATTCTGGTATGCGCAAGAGTATATGTAAGGAGGGAGGCAGCATTATTGTAACACCAGCTGGAATGTTGAAAGGGGGTCCAGCATTGTATTATGTCAAGAGGATTTACGATAATCCGAGAAATGCAATCATGCTTGTAAGCTATCAGGCAGCTTCATCACCAGGAAGAAAACTGCTGACTGAAGGCGTTCTAGAGGATGGGGGTATTAGGGTTAAAGCCAAGGTCTTTTGGTTCGACTTTTCAAGCCATGCTGGTGCCTCAGACTTGCTAAACTTTGTTAAACAGGTGAAGAATTTACAGAGAGTGGTACTAATGCACGGAAATGAGGATTCTATCTATAGCTTAGGATATAGGATAAAAGAAGAAATAGGAGTAGACTTTATATCACCACAAGTTGGTGAAACCATTAACGTAGAGCTCTGATCTCCTCCACACCCCTTAGGAGCTCATCAACTCTTTACATCTATTCGGGACTACATCTGTCACTTGAAGGGTGGTTGGGGTGGTCAGATCACAGTCCTTACATTAATGTAGTTGTCACTTCTGCATCTCATAGCAGGGCTTGATGCAGTTGCACCCCCCACTAGACATTGTTGCAGAATGTATAAACATTTCCATCCCCGCCTTAAAGGTGGGGGCTTTCAGCTGCAGACTATAGTGTAACAATCTCTAGTTCAAGACTCTTCGCTATAAGTGTTATGTTGTTCCTCAATTCGCTTCTCATCTTCTCAATGACAATTCTTGCAACTCCTGGAGTGAGTCTTATCGCCATCTCTGTAACTATCTTCAGGTCTTCCAAAGCCAGCTCTTTAATAATGTAATTTGCCACTATATGACCATAACACTCGTTTTTCTCAAAAGCTCTTTTTGTGAATAAGGATGCATAGTGGTTGCCGCCAAAACCAACTGACACTGTACATGATTCAGAGCCTTGTACTCTACTAAGGTAAGTAATAGCATTCTTTATTGCTTTAGCAACAACTTTGTGTGCCTCAGCAATGCTCCACTCTCTTTCACTTCCACCAATCTCTATGAATGTCACAGGCTTTGTAGGTATTGTTGGACCATGATGCGTAACTTCATAGCTCACTAAAAACTCTGTTAACGTGGGATAAGATTGTCTAAGCCTATTGAGCTCCCAAAGCATATACCACATTAGAACAGGGTTAGACATTGAGAGCTGCATAGGCTTTCCACCAAAGTCACTTCTTCTCCAAGGATTTCCAGGAGCATGTACAGTAAAGCTCTTGATTCGTGATGAGGATTCATGGCGTGAGGGAATCACTATGAAGTCAACATTGCTTATGAATTCTAGTTGTGAAGGCTCTAAAAATACGACTTCACTGTCATATCCTAAGAGTTGCACCTCATGAAAGTCAAATTTGCAAGAAAATGCCTTTTTCACGAAGCCTGAATTACTATAAATTTCTTTGCATACTAATTCTTGAAGCAATTGATTTACGATGCCTGACGCAGCTATATCATTCACTGAATATATGACTCCTATTTTCAATGGCTTCAACCCTTATACAGGTACCTTACTGGTTAAAGACATTTTATCGAATTAAGCTTAATAATTCAATCAAGCAATGCAGGTTTTTCACAGTGTGAAAAGCATACATGTGTTTTACCATGTCAACGCTAATCAATAGCCCAAGTTCTATTGATAAAATGTCTATTGTGCTACGCTATGCTACCAAGATAGGCTTTTCACCAGATTCTAGTATTGTTTTAAGAGTATTGAAGTTGGTTCGAGACAAAGGTGTTGCAGTAAGTCATGCTATAGCTGAGATGCTTCTATGCAAATATCTTATGGGAATGGGGTATAGCTGTGAAGTAGAGTACACAATTAATAATACTAAGTGTGATGTCTATGCTAAGAGAGGTCCTGTTGATGAATGCATTGAGATCTTCTATTATGCTGTGCCATTGAACAGCATAGATGATTGGACGAATTACATCATGCTTACACATCTAAGGAAAGTAATTCAAATGCTTAAAAGCAATGTATACTTCATATCACTTGCATATCCAGCAGGCCTCATACCCCTAATTCCACCAGCACTCCTTAGCGCAACATCAAAAGATTGTTTGGCTAAGATCATGATGAACTACGGATTGCGAGAATTCGAAGATATAGAAGAGATTAGAAGTATTCCAATTATATCCCACATTTACATCTTCGATTTATCGAAGGCTAAAGTGCGCTCAATTGCATATGATGAAGCAAAAATGCTTGTGCTGTTATACAATTCTATTATCGATTTTTAGATGGATGAAGCTCTCTTTAAGTTCTGAATACAGCACCTATATTAGCTGAAGTGACAAGCTGTGAGTATCTATGCAGATACCCAGCAAGTTTCTTTCTTAAGGGCGTGAACTTATTGAGCCTTTCTTTGAGCTCCTCTATAGTAATATCTATATCGAGTCTTTTCTTCCTCAAATCAATCACTATTCTATCACCATCTTTTACAACTCCTATAGGCCCACCTTCAGCAGCCTCGGGAGATACATGTCCTATCGAAATACCCCTAGTAGCACCAGAAAATCTTCCATCAGTAACTAGTGCAACATCTCTATCCAGACCCATACCTACAAGTGTTGCAGTGGCTGTCAGCATTTCTCTCATACCAGGTCCACCTTTAGGTCCTTCATATCTTATTATAACCACATCGCCACGGGAAATCTTTCCACTAAGTATTGCCTCAACAGCCTCTTCCTCAGAATTGAAAACCTTGGCTATTCCCTCAAAATGATAGAGATCCTCAGGTATAGCAGAAATCTTTATTACAGCTCCTCCTGGCGCCATATTACCCTTCAGTATCATTATTCCCCCTTTTTCAGAATAGGGATTTGTAATGGGTCTTATAACATCGTACCTCTTGACGCTAGCTACAGCAATTATTTCGCCAATCGTCTTGAGCGATACTGTGGGTCTTTCTACATGTATCAAACCCCTCTTTGAAAGCTCCTTCATAAGTGCAGGAACCCCTCCTGCCTCATGAAGGTCCTGAACATGGTAAGCTCCAGCAGGGCTTAGCTTTGTAAGTGTAGGTGTTTTCTCACTTATTTCATCAAAGTCATCAAGTGTGAGCTTGACTCCAGCCTCATTAGCTATGGCCATGAGATGCAGTATGGTGTTTGTAGAGCCTCCGAGCGCCATATCTACAACTATGGCATCTAGAAAAGCCTCTCTACACATGACCTTCCTTGCAGACATACCTCTTTTAACAAGCTCAACTATTGTCATGCCAGTATGTTTTGCAAGCCTTAATCTCTCTGCAGAAATAGCAGGAGCTGTGCCATTCCCAGGCAGGGATATGCCCATTGCTTCAGAAAGAATGTTTAAGGTGTTCGCAGTGAACATACCAGCACAAGAACCTACACCAGGGCAGGCAACATTCTCAAGCTCTACAACCTCTTCATAACTTGTTTTACCAGCTCTGTATCCTCCAATAGCTTCGAAAACGTCATGCAAATCCACATCCCTACCTCTAAAACGCCCAGCAAGCATAGGGCCTCCAGATATGAATATAGCTGGTATGTCTAATCTCGCGGCAGACATTAACATGCCAGGTATTATCTTATCGCAGGATGCTATCAATACAATGCCATCAAATTGATACGCCTTTGCCACGACCTCTATGGAATCTGCTATAAGCTCTCTTGAAGGTAGGGAGTATTTCATGCCTTCATGCCCCATGGCAATGCCGTCGCAAATACCTATAGTGTTGAATTCTAATGGGGTTCCACCAGCAAGCCTAATACCAGCCTTTACAGCTTCAGCTATTTCACGTAGGTGTTTATGCCCAGGTATAACTTCGTTCCACGAATTTGCAACTCCTATAAGTGGTTTTTGCAGTTCTTCATCCGTTAAGCCAAGGGCCTTAAACAAACATCTGTGTGGTGTACGTTCTATTCCTTCTACAACAACTCTGCTCCTCATCTGATACACACCTCTGCATCCTATATTTTTCCCAAACTCTTTAATGCTTGAATATATTCAAAGCCTTCTATAAGTGCTTTCATTAGCGCTTCAACAATGTTAAGTGAGACACCTTGCGTTGACCAGCTATGGGAGTTACTATAGAAGGTTAAGGTAGCTCTGTACATATTGTCTTGGGATCTAGCTATATTTATATCTACTCTCAGCTCATCACCTATATTCATAATCCTCTTAATAGAGTCTGTAGCGGCCTTAAATAAAGCGGTAAACGGATCAAAATCCATACCTCTACTAGCAGCAATACCGAGATTGATTACTGCAACAGAAATACCTGTAGAGCTAGAAAACAGTGTCCAGCTATATTCCCCTAACTTTTGATTATACAATCCAAGCTCCTTTAAAGCAACTAGCAATGCAGATGCTGGAGCTTTGTCGAATGAGTACCCTTGTTTCTCAAGCTCCTTAATCTTTGAAGCAACTCGCTTAACACCTTCATCCTTTTTATCCACATTTATGCCAAATTCTCTCAAAAGAGCAACAACATTAGCAGCACCAGCAAGCTCTGAAACCACAAATCTCCGCTTATTACCAACAAGAGCGGGGTCTAAATGCTCATATGCCTTAGGATTCTTCAAAATAGCATCTACATGCATCCCTGCCTTATGGGTAAATGCATATTCCCCAACATAAGGTTGGTAAGGATTTGGTTGAAGACCAGTAACTCTATACACCAATTGTGAAACCTCCTTCAACTTCTTGACACTCTCATCACCTTTTAAAACATGCAAGCCCAGCTTATACCTTAAAGCAGGTATTATCTGAACCAAATCAGCGTTGCCCGTTCTCTCACCAATACCATTTATAGTGCCTTGCACATGTCTAGCACCAGCATAAACAGCAATAAGGGTATTAGCAACAGCACATCCACTATCATTGTGCATATGTACTCCTATAGCAACTTTAACACTATTTATAACAGATCTTGTTATTTCAAGGACATCCCACGGCATGGAACCGCCATTTGTATCAGCCAATACTAGCACTCTTGCACCGGCATCCTCAGCTGCTTTCAAAACTTGAAGCGCGTATTCAGCATCCTCTTTAAAACCTTGAAAGAAGTGTTCAGCATCAAATATAACATCTATTCCATGCCTCTTCAGAAAGTCTATGGTATCGTAAATCATATCTAAGTTCTCTTCTTTGCTCGTTCTCAAAACTTCATGTACATGAAAAGCCCAAGCTTTTCCAAAAATTGTGGCAGTACTTACATCAGTTCTTAATATAGCCTCTAGATTTGGGTCTTGCCATACCTTAACATCCTTCCTCCTAGTACTACCAAAGGCAACTATCTTTGCATGGCTTAAACCATATCTCTTTATCTCTCTAAAGAATTCCTCATCTTTTTTATTAGAACCTGGCCACCCACCCTCAATATAGTCAACGCCGAGTTCATCAAGATTTATGGCAACTCTTATCTTGTCTTCAAGTGTAAAAGAAATGCCTGCTGCTTGAGCCCCATCCCTAAGCGTGGTGTCCAATATTTCAACTCTTGTGGATTTCTAAACCACCTATCACCTTATTCACCGCAAGTTAAGAATTTGTATGATACTTGCTTAAAAGCTTTTTTCAAAAATATTCTTTTTAAACATATTCAAGCCTTTTTGAATATAAGCTTCCTTATTTCTTTACCAACTTGTTCTAGAAGACTTTCTTCAAGGGCTTTCAGCTCTTTCTTAATTGTTGGCATACCTTTTTCATACTCCTCAAGCCATTCTTTAGCAAATTCGCCATTCCTTATTCTTTCAAGCACATTTTCCATCTTCCTCCTGATGCTCTCATCTATTATGAACTTGCCAACCGTTATACCCCCATACTTAGCTGTATCAGAGACAGCCTTCAGCATATGTACAAGTCCTCCTTCATATATGAGATCTACTATAAGTTTGAGTTCATTCAGTACCTCAAAATATGCTACCTCTGGTTGGTACCCATTTTTAACCAGCGTATCGAAGGATGCTTTTATCAACTCCATCACACCACCCACCAATATCACCTGCTCACCAAATAGATCTGTTTCCGTCTCTTCTCTAAATGTCGTCTCTATAACTCCAGCTCTAGTGCATCCAATGCCTTTAGCTATGGCAAGAGCCTTCTGCTTTGCATATCCACTTACATCCTGATGCACTGCGATAAGTGCTGGAACACCATATCCATTCTCAAAGTTTCTTCTAACTATGGGACCAGGTGCTTTTGGGGCTATCATATAAACATCTGAGTTGCTTGGAGGCTCTATAAGCTTGAAGTGTATGTTGAAGCCATGTGCAAACACCAGATCAGCCCCCTTCTTCATGTAGGGCTGTACGCTATTAAGCCAGAGGCTTCTCTGAACCATGTCTGGAACCAGAAACACTATGATGTCAGCATTGCTCACAGCCTCCTTTGTAAACATGGGTTTAAAACCATCATTCTCAGCACGATTCCAGCTCTCTCCACGTCTTTCAAGACCTACAATAACACTAAGCCCAGAATCCCTGAGATTCAGTGCCCAAGCCCTTCCCTGGCTACCATAACCAAGTATGGCTATGGCTTTGTTTCTTATGTAACTTAGATTTGCATCTGCATCTCCATATATCTTAGCCATGCACAACACCCCATGAAAATTTCCTGATCTTTAGTGGCTTTGGCACGCAAAAAATAAAAGCCTTTTCAGAAGATTCACATGCATCAACTTGCACAGGGGTATTAGGATATTCAAGAACCTCTACCTTTTCAATTGTAGGCGTTTTACTCAGATTCAGCACAGCTGTATAGAGATTAGGATGGTTTCTGACAACAAGATACAGTTCATAAAGACCCTCTTCATTTATCCTCCTCCCACATATGGCATCCACATCTATTAACAACTTTCTGAAGCCTGCTATAATTCTTTCTATAAATCCAGCATCGATGTAGTAGCCCAGAACCTTAACTATTTGCACCTGGTTCATATACTATCATCTCTCTGAAACTTCCTCCAGGTGGTAGTGTAGGTAAAGCTTTCTCGTCTCTAGCAATAGGCACTCTAATTACTGATGCTACATTTTCTTTCATGGCCCTCTTCAAGGCTACTTCAAGATCTTCATAAGATTGTGCATCGAAACCTATTGCCCCAAAACCTTCAGCTAGCTTTACAAAATTTGTTGCAGGACCTATATCAACAGCTATTATTCTCTTATTGAAGAACATGTCTTGGACTTGTCTAACCAAGCCCAGGGTCCTATTATCAAATACCACAGCAATTATAGGTATGTTCTCATCTACAGCTGTGCCGAGGTTATTCATAGTCATTATGAATGAGCCGTCGCCATCGAGATCCACAACAACTTTGTCAGGCTTAGCAACCTTAGCGCCTATTGCTGCAGGAAGACCAAACCCCATGGTTCCCATACCTCCAGAGCTTATGAATGTTCTTGGCAAATATGATTCCCAGAACACCCCTGCCCACATCTGATGTGATCCAACACCTGTAGTTACTATAGCGTCTCGAGGCAGGGCATCTCTAATGGTTTTCAGCACTTTCCAAGGCTTAAGTCCTCTCCCGTCATCTCTATAGTAGAATTGCGCATAGTATTCTCTATACTCCACAACCCTTTTCAGCCACCGGGATCTATCCTTCTTAAGACCCACCTCTCTAACGGCATCAACCAACATTCTAAGCCCTTTTCTCACATCAGTAACCATATATGCTTCTACCGGTAGATATGAGGAATGTTTATAGATATCTGTAGGATCAATGTTTATTAATATAAGCTTCTTCTTAGTATCTAACACATCTCTAACATTGGGAATAGTTCTATCACTAAGTCTTGCGCCGACCACGAGCACAACATCTGAATCCATGAATGCTTTGTTAGCTTCAGCCCTGCCATAGTAACCCATCATACCCAAGTAAAGTGGATAATCATTTGGAACAGCAGATTTTCCAAGAAACGTGGAGACAATAGGCATTCTTAGCATTTCAGATAAGGCTACTATCTCTTCAACAGCGGGAGACCACATGGCACCTGCTCCAACAAGCATTAAAGGTTTTTCAGCTTCTACAAGAAGTTCAACAGCCTTCTTCACCATAATGGGATCTACAAGTTCTTGGAATTCTCTATAGCCTTTTATCTGAAAGCCATTAAACCAATTAATTCTAGCCTCATCTACATCCTCATTAAACAAATCCCTTGGAACATCAATAACAACAGGACCAGGCCTACCAGTAGTAGCTATGTATGTTGCTGTTTTAATCCATTTTGGCAACTCCTCAGCATTTCTAACCTGGACTACAAACTTTGTTATGCTAGCTACAACGCCTGGAATGTCAGCTTCCTGAAAGGATAGCTTACCCACAGATGATCTGGGAACTTGACCAGTTATAGCTATAACGGGAGAGCTATCCCAATAAGCAGTTGCAAGACCAGTTACAAGGTTTAGAGCACCAGGACCAGAAGTTCCTGTACATACAGCTGGTTTACCAGATGCTCTAGCATAGCCATCAGCTGCATGTGCTGCTCCCTGCTCATGTCTCATTAAAATGACTCTTATATCGCCACTAGTAACATACTCTACAAAAGCATCATAAAGAGACATATTTGAAAGTCCAGGAATGCCGAAGATCACATTTAGGCCTGCTCGCTTTAATGCTTCTGCAGCAAGTTTAGAACCTTTCACAGCTGTTCACCATAAATGAAATGCGTTTTTCTAAGCAGCATTTCTTTTGATATTGCTATGGCTTTCATACTATTGTATTTTCTTGACAAGTTCATCAGATTTTGTAACATTACATAACTTGGAGTTCCATCACCATCACCTACAAGAGTTTCATAAAAGCTGAATATATTATTGCTTTGAGCAGGTTTTTAAGTTTTTTAGGTGCTTAAACAGATTTAATTAAGCATAATAGCTTATATACCCGCTACATGAGAAGATATATGAGAATTAGTTTTGTGGGGGTGTGTATTGCTCCAACTCAGAACAGTTTAGGTTATGTAATGAACCAGGATAAGAAAGGGGGTAAGGTAGTCAGATTACTGGATACAACATTAAGAGATGGAGAGCAAATGCCAGGGGTTTCTCTAGCACCACAACAAAAACTTGAAATAGCCTTGGCCCTGGCCGAGCTTGGTGTTGATTCTATTGAGGCAGGGTTTCCAATAACAAGTAGAGGAGAGTTTGAGGCTGTAAGAGCAATAGCTAGAGAAATTCGAGGAGTTGAGGTAATAGCGCTTGCCAGGGCTCATAAAGCTGATATCGATAAAATTATTGAGGCAGAGGTTCCAGCTATACACACATTTATAGCTACATCTGATCTACACATGAAATACAAGTTGAGGCTATCTACAGAGCAGGTTATTGAGAAAGCTGTTTGGGCTATAGAGTATGCGAAGAGCCATGGATTAGTGGTGGAGTTTAGTGCTGAAGACGCTACTAGGTCTGACTTACAGTTCTTAGCCAAGGTATTTCAAGCTGTTGTGGATGCAGGTGCAGATAGAATTGACATAGCTGATACCGTTGGCATTGCACATCCAAGCCTCATAAGCTTTCTAGTATCTTATATAAAATCTGCTGTAAAAGGGGGTTATATACTGAGTGTGCACTGCCATAACGATTTTGGAATGGCTGTGGCAAATAGTGTAACTGCCATAGAAAGCGGGGCTGACCAAGCACATGTAACTGTGCTGGGTGTTGGTGAAAGAGCAGGTAATGCAGCTCTAGAAGAAGTTGCAACTGCTTTAGCATTTCTCTACGGATATAAAGTAAAGATAGACTTTAGCAAGATAAATAGAGTAGCAAAGCTTGTTGCAAGGCATTTTGGTCTACAAATACCACCTAACAAAGCTATTGTAGGAGTAAATGCATTTTCACATGAATCTGGAATACATGTGCATGGAGTTTTAAGCCATCCATTAACCTATGAGCCTATAGACCCTACAATTGTGGGTGCAGAGAGAAAGATCGTTATAGGCAAGCATAGCGGAAAGCATGCAGTAGAGTATGTGATTAAGCAGCTGGGTTACGAACCTAAAGAAGAGATAGTTTTAGATGTACTGAATAAAGTGAAGGAGTTGGCTGATCAAGGAATAAAAGTGACCTGGGATATGCTTATAAAATTGGTGAAGGAGGAGTACAATGAATAAAATGTTTAAGGTAGCCGTGATAGAAGGAGATGGCATAGGCCCAGAAATACTAGCAGCAACTATGCTAGTTCTAGAAAAAGCCATCAATAAATACAGCCTCAATGTAGAGTTTATACATGTTGAGGCAGGGGATAGCGCAGTTAAGAAATATGGTGAGGCAATACCTGAAAGTTCTTGGAGCGTTATAAAATCTTGTGACGCTATTTTGAAGGGGCCTGTAGGGGAATCTGCAGGAGATGTTGTGGTAAAGATTCGCAGAGGACTAGACCTCTATGCAAATATAAGGCCTGCTAAAACATTTCCAGGTGTTAAAGCATTGAAGCCAGGCACAGATTTGGTTATTGTTAGAGAGAATACTGAAGATGTATACATTAGAGCAGAGCATATGATTGCTGATGGTGTGTCCATAGCCTTAAGACTTGTCACAAAGAAGGCTTCAGAGAGGATAGCTAGAAAAGCATTTGAGTTGGCTAGTAAGAGGAGGAGGAAGGTAACAGTAGTGCACAAAGCAAATGTGCTCACAGTCACTGATGGGCTTTTTAAGAGAGTTGCATATGAAGTTGGAAGGGAATTTCCAAATATAGAAATAGATGAAATGTATATAGATGCTGCCGTAATGGATTTAGTTAGAAAGCCAGAGAGGTTCGATGTTATTGTAACAACGAATCTTTATGGAGATATTCTCAGCGATCTAGCAGCATATGTAACGGGAAGTATAGGGCTTGCAGCCTCTGCAAACATGGGGGATGAGAAGGCCATGTTTGAACCAATACATGGTGCAGCTTTTGATATTGCTGGAAAAGGTGTTGCCAACCCAACAGCAATGATGCTGTCAGCAGCGTGGATGCTTAAGTGGCTTGGGGAAAGAGGTGGTGGTAAAAGATATATAGAGGCTGGCGAAGCTGTGGAGAAGTCTATTGAGAGTGTTCTTAGTGAGGGCAAAATACTTACACCAGATTTAGGAGGCTCTGCAAATACAATGAGTTTTGCAGAAGCAGTGGCTATGAGGATCTAGTCACCAGTTTCCAGCTCCATTAAACCTCTATAAAAACAACTGAAATTGCCAGTGTGACAAATGGGTCCAACTGGTCTTACAAGTACTAGAACAGCATCTGCATCGCAATCCACTTTCACATCCACAACAATTTGAATATTTCCACTCGTCTCGCCCTTGAGCCACAGTTTTTTTCTAGATGTTGACCATAAATGAAGATAACCCGTTGTAAGTGTTTTTAGCAATGCCTCTCTATTCATAAATCCAACAGTTAATACTTCTCTAGTTTTAGAATCTTGTATAACAGCAACTATGGTGTTATCCGCATGCCTAAAATTAAGCTTGTTTACAAGCTTCTCAGCCTCTTCTAAGCTAAGCCTCATCTCCTGAGCCACCTTGCAAGGATTTTGAAGAAGAGCATGCCATTGAAACTGCTTTTCTCTGGATGAAACTGTGTAGCTATAACTCCTCTCTTTAGCACCATGGATGGAAACTCTGCCTCTCCATAGACACTAGTGAAACATATCGTGTTTGGATCATAATCGTAGGCTACGTAGCTATGGATAAAATACATGTATCTTCCGTCTAACTCCAGAAACTCTGAGCAATCTGCATTGCCTGTATATCTAATTCTATCCCATCCAATATGAGGAAGTTTTGCAGAAGTTTTCATTCTATCTACGTAACCCCTAAACCAGCCAAGACCCTGATTAATTGCACCACCCTCAAAACCATATTCATACATTACTTGCATACCTAGGCATATTCCGAGAAATGCTGTTCCAGAGTTCAAGATTTCGTTGAATAGCTCTATTCTATCCCTAATATACTTTGCAACAGCTTTAAAAGTTCCAACACCTGGCAACACTACGAGATCACTGTCCTTCGTAGGCTCATCTGCTATGGCAACGCTAAACCCAGCTTTTTTGAGAGAATTTGTAACACTGAAAAGATTTCCAACACCGTAGTTTATTATAAGGGCCTTCATTTTTTCATCCTCCTTCTAAGCTCATCACATACATCATTAATGTTAACACCATTTACAGCCATTAAAACGAGTAAATGATAGAGGAGGTCAGCCACCTCCTCTACAAACCTTTCCTTGCTTTCAGCTAGTGAAGATACTATAACTTCTACAGCCTCTTCACCAACCTTCCTAGCAATATATCCCCTACCTCTTTCAATAAGTTGTGCTGTATAGCTTCCCTGAGGCCTTTTATTAATCCTATCAATTATTATATTGTAGAGCTGCAAAAGAACCTCACACATATCTCATCACAACACTCTCTTCATGAGCTCTAAATCCCTCGTACCTTGCAAGTAGTTGAACAGCCCTTAAAACATCTTTATCAATGCTGGCAGCATCCTCAAGTATGGCAATGGGCTTTAGAAAATCATATATAGTTAAAGCACCTCTAACCCTAGCCCATCTATTTGTTGGTAGGATATGGTTAGGCCCTATATAATCTATTAAAGCAGGTGGGGAGAAGTTAAGCGAGATAGCACCTGCATTTTCGATTAGTGACATGTATTCTGTAGAGTTGCTTACATGCAGAGCCAGGTGCTCTGGAGCTAGTTCGTTTGCAATTCTAAGCGCTTCTTCAATTGAGTTAGCCAGGTAAATATGAAATGTGTTTCTGTGGTTTTTCAAAAGCTCCTCAACAGCATTTGCAACCCTTCTGGATATTGTAATCAGTACAACTGGGCTATCCAATCCATGTTCAGCTTGTGCAATCATATCCGCCACTATAAGCTTGGGATCAGCACTGTCATCTGCTATCACAACAAGCTCTGTAGGGCCTTCAACACCATCTATCTCAACAACACCTCTAACCAAGAACTTTGCGGCTTGTACATAGATATTTCCAGGACCAACGATTTTAGATACTTTCTTAACGCTTTCAGTGCCATAAGCCATAGCAGCGATGATCTGCGGACCTCCTACTCTGTAGAGATTAGAAACTCCGATAATTCTAGCGGCATGAATTATTGCAGGGTCTATACAGCCTCCTTTATTTGGTGGTGAAGCAACATAAATGCTCTTCACACCTGCTGCCTGAGCAGGGACCCCCGCCATAAGCACTGTTGATGGGTATGGATGTCTTCCACCTGGTGCATATATACCAACAGCATCTATAGCCCTCCATACAATACCTAGCTTTACACCCATCAAGTTTATGAAAAGATCACCAGGCTTCACACTATTATAGAACCTATGTAGAAACTCGTAAAGCACATCAATTGCCATGCGCACGTCTCGATTTAATGTCTCCAAGCATCTCTCAGCCTTTGCAGCAGGTAGTTCAATAGAGTCTAGCTCAACGCCATCAAACTTCCTTGTGTAATCTATGAGTGCCTTATCACCATATCTCTTAACATCTTCAACTATACTCCTTACATAATCCAGCACTCTATAAAGCCCTAAATCAGTTGGCTGAGGAAGCCCTTTGACAATAGTCATAACCTCACCTCAACCCCTCTCTCAAGTAGGTAGAGCTTCAGTTCACGAATTCTAATAACACCATCATGAAAAACTCCAGCTGCTAAGGCAGCGTCAGCTCTGCCCAGTGTGAGCACATCGTAAAAATGCTTGAGAGTGCCTGCACCTCCACTAGCTATTACAGGTATATGTGCAGCCTCTGAAACAAGTCTTGTTAACTCCACATCGTAGCCAAGCCTTGTGCCATCTCTATCAATGCTAGTTAGCAGTATCTCACCTGCACCCAGTTCAGCTACTCCCCTAGCCCATTCAACTGCATTAAGACCAGTATTGTACGTGGCTGACTTTGTAAACACCAAGAATCTCTCGCCAACCCTTTTAGCATCAATTGCAACGACAATGGATTGAGAGCCGAACTCATCAGAAGCCTTAGTAATGAGGCTGGGGTTTTCAACAGCTGCTGTATTTATACTAACTTTATCAGCGCCATTTGTAAGAGCCTTTGAAATATCCTCTAGAGATCTTATACCACCACCAACAGTTAGAGGTATTGTCAGAACACTTGCAGTATCTCTAACTACTCTAAACAATGTCTCCCTACCTTCAAGAGAAGCTGTTATGTCTAAGAAGACTATTTCATCAGCCCCCTCATCCTCATACCTAACAGCAAGCTCTACAGGATCACCCTTATCCCTGAGATTTGCAAAATTTACGCCCTTTACAACCCTACCATTTTTCACATCTAAGCAAGGAATAATCCTCTTTGTCACTTCAACACCCCCTTTAAACTTCTAACACCAGAATTAACAACTCTTGTTGCCTCATAGAGGGCCATGCCCAAGCCCTTAAATATTGCCTCAGCAATGTGATGCTCATTTACACCTCTAAACTTCATAATATGGATCGTTATTCCAGCTCTACTTGCTAAAGAGTCTATAAAGTGAGGAACATTTTCTAAGGATAGACCATCTATGCTCTCTCGAGAGAATTGTAAATCTATGAATGCTCTACCCCTTCCAGATATGTCAATAGCTACCAATATAAGTGCATCATCCATGGGCACAATCTGATGTGAGAATCTTTTTATACCTTCTCTATTCCCTAGACATGAATTTAATGCCTCTCCAATAACTATGCCACAATCCTCAACAACATGATGATCATCTACAACTTTCTTTTCTTCTGCAATAATTCGCGAAGCGCTATTCATATATGTGAATAAGGTCTCTAACAAATGATTGAAGAATGGTATAGGTGTAGCTATGTAAATCTCACCAGATTCATCTAAATTGAATTCCGCTGAGACCTTAACCTCCTTTGTTTCCCTAACCCATTTACATAATCTAGACATTCTTAACACCCCATAATCTACCCCTATAGAGAGCCATACCAACAATAGCATAGTCGAAGCCCAGGTTCTTCAATTTAATCAAATCTTCTATGCTTGAAATACCTCCAGCATACTCCTTCAACCCCTTCACAGCATTCACATACCTCTCAATATTCTCATCAATACCGCTTTCAGTACCTTCACCACTAATGTGAGTGAATAGAACTCCTCTCAAGTCATACATGCTAAGCTCTTGAAGTGCTTCAAATAGTGAAACACTTTTCTTCTTCCAACCCTCAATCATTACGCTATGACTAGAGTCATAATCTAGAGCAACAATCACCTTATCTTCACCCACAGCTTCAAGAATGTTGTCAAAGGCATTTCTATCCGTAAAGAATATTGTAGACAAAACAATAGCTGAAGCACCGTATGAAAGCATTTTCGTTGCTTTTTCAATTGATCTAATACCTCCACCAACCTGTACAAACCTGAAGCCAATTCCACACAGCCTCTTTATAATATCTTCATTGTGTGCCACGCCTTCAGCAGCATCGAGATCCACTATGTGTAGAGACTCGTAGCCTAGCTCATAAAGCTTGTGAGCCACGTCAATAGGGTTTCCAATAATTACACCAGAGCCCCTAATGCCATGCACTCTCTTAACAGCAATTCCATTACTTAAGTCTATGCTGGGCATAACCCTCATTTAATCACCTTCTCTATATCAACTACAACTATATCTCTAGCCCCAGCCTCAAGAGCCTTGGCTACAATCTTTGGCAAAGAATCTTCATCTACAACAGTTAACACCTCCCACGCATTACCACTGCTAAGCTTAGTTACAGCAGGTGCTAGCATAGCTGGGAGTATAGTGAGCACGTCTTGAAGTTTATCCTCAGGAACATTCATGAATAGCATCTTCTTATTCTTACCCTCTATAACCCCTCTAATCATTGTTAATACAATATTAGCTATGTTAGCCTCAGCATCTTTTTCCCAACTCTTCTTAGCTATGACAAAGGCTCGAGTCTCTATAACCACATCTATGGGTTCAAGACCATGTATTCTAAGTGTTGTCCCTGTGCTAGCAACATCTATTACAGCATCAGCAGCACCTAAATATGGCATCACTTCTGTAGCGCCACTTACTTTAATTAATTTTGCCCTTAACCCTTTTCGTCTAATGTAATTGCCTGCTATATTATAGTACTTAGTAGCTATCCTAATTTCCCCTCCAATTCTGCTCAACTCTTCAACGCTTGCTATGCCCCAGCTTCTAGGAACAGCAAAAACTATCTTAGCCTTGCCGAAGTCTAGCGGTAGAACTAGCTCTACATCAGCACCACTCTCAATAACATAGTCATACCCTGTTACACCCAGCAAGGCTCCACCACTTTCAACTAAATAGGGTATGTCCTCAGGTCTCGCCATAACCACCTCCACTTCACTCCAATTAGTTTGAATAATTAAAGCCCTTTCATCAGTAGATAAGAGCTTTATTCCAGCAGCGTTGAGGAGCTCCACAGTGGGTTGTTGCAATCTTCCCTTATTCGGTATAGCTAATCTCATGTAAGATCACTCAAAGCTTGTAAAAGTCTCTCTACAGCCTCTTCACTACCCACACTTATTCTATAAAGGTCTTTGCCAACTCTCTTAATGGCAATACCATGATTAAGTAGGTGCTTATCCAGTGCTCTACCGTCTTTAACAAGTAGGAAATTTGCATGGCTTTTATAGACTTTGAAGCCCATGGATTTCAGCGCAGCATATAGTTTTTCACGCGTTAGTTTTATCCTCTCAATTATTTTCATGTGATAGTCTAGATTATCTAGGGCAGCTATGCCTGCAGCAAGAGAGGGTGTAGGTATATCGAAGGTTGTCAAAACCTTTGCCACATTTTTCAAAACCTCTGGATGGGCTATTATGTAACCAAGTCTAAAGCCTGCTAGGCAAAACGCTTTGCTAAGGCTCCTCACAACAACAACATTTGGAAACTCACTTACATAGTTTGCAACAGTATAGCCGCTGAACTCATGATAAGTTTCATCCACTACAACAAAACCCTTTGTACTTAGAGCTATAGACTCTAACAACTTTTTCTCCCCACCAAAGACAGGATTTCCTGTGGGATTGTTTGGATCTACAATAACAACTAGGTCAGATCTCTTAGAGAGTTCAACTAATTTGTCGTAGTCAACAATCCAGGTATCGTTACCCTCTGCTAAATCTAAGCAGAGCTTTCTAAGTCCAAAGTAATTCGAATAGATCTCAATCATGGAGAACGTTGGCCTTAGGAAAAGGATAGAATCTCCAGGATCTGTAAAAGCATGGAACAGTGTTCTAAGTGCGCTATCAGCACCTGGAAAAGGGTGCACCATACTTGCATCAATTCTGTTATACTTAGCCAAAAGTTCTCTAAATCTATTAAACATGTCTAGATGAGGATAGAGATTAGATTCAGCAATAACTCTGTTAACAGCTTCCACAACATGAGGCGGAGGCTTGTAGAGGCACTCATTTAAATGAAGCCTTAAAACTTCATGAACCTCTTCATAGCTATAGCTCTTCGTATCTAAGACCCTTTTCTTCAGCCTTTCCAAGGCGTTTAAATATGCAATTCCCGAATCCCTACGAAACTTTATTCTAACACAAGGGCATGACAAAGCTTAAAAAATTTTTGTACACAGCAATTTCATCAAAGAAATATATTCTGTAAGGGTATCTAATAATGTATTGTGGTGAGCAGTTTGATCTCAAATTCTAGCATATCTCGTGATGAACTAGTAGATTTGATACTTAGCAACAACATGCTTGAAGATTTTGTTAAGTGGTTGAGGCAAAAAGGCATTGACATTGATCCGATATCCCTCAAAGACGTGGATTACATTTATTTATATCAATTTGCAGCAGAAAAGAAACTTATTGCAGACGATCTCAAAACACAGGATCAAAATGATGAAAAAGATGTTGCAGATGATCTAGAGAAAAAAGTGCAGAGGTTTACAAAACCTAAGAAGATTAGGCGTAAGACCTAAAAAGACCCTGTGGTATTTCAATGAAAACTCATCAGCGACGTATGCTAATAGTGTGAGTATTAACTGCCATAGAACCTTGCATATGCTGCATATATGTCCCTTGGCATAACCGTTATAGCATTAGTTGGGCATTTAACTATACATGCTCTGCAACCCACACATGCATCAGGGTTCTTTGGAACAGATTTCTTATTTATAATTGCAAATACCTTATTTGCGCATGCCACATAGCATTGAGCACATCCTATGCACTTTTCGGCATCAACTTGAACTCTGTATTTAGTCACCTTAGCTATACCTCAACTATCTCATAATCCATGCTTCCAAGACCCTTCCTATAGGCTGCTTCAACCTGTATGTACGGATCTTTGCCATGTATCACAAGAAACTTGTTGTCACCAGCCTTCAAACCAGCTTTCTCACCTATTGAACCGGACACCACTGGGGCATTGTTTATTAGATCTAGTGTTGCCTTCTCCAATGCAACAACGTCTTCTGACGCCAGGATCCCTATATCGGGCACTATGGGTACATCAGACCATGGAGCGCAATCACATGTTGGTTGCACATCCATTACATAGTTTATGTGAAAGACTTTTCCTGATTTGTTTAAAACTGTGCCATGAAAAGCATCAACCATGCCCTCCTGAAAAGCTTTACCAATCTGATCCTCTTTTTCGAGGTTATGTATAGCAGATCTTGTGTTGGGACCTGTGCAACCCATGGCAATATTCTTTATAACGCCTCCGTAACCTGATGATGGGTGTCCTTTTGAGTGAGCGAAATTTATCAAAACATCAGCATAAAACACTGCAGATCCTATCTCAACTTCAGGAACTCTTAGAGGATTTGGTACGCGAACCTTTATCAAATCCGTTTCCTTAATACCGGAAACAGGTAGTGCAATTGCACCTACGGTTTCATAGTTATAGCCATTCTCTATACCCACTAATATGTGTCTCAAACCCCAAGTATCAGTAATGAAGGGTATTCCACCCAATTGCTTAACGTGATCAACAAGTATTTTGACAAACAAAGGTCTTATCGTTCTATAGCCTCCATGCTCCATATCCCCAACATGTATCTTTATAGCCACAATACTTCCTGGAGTGATCATGTTCTTTAAAGAGCTCTGCTCTAAGAGCTTTGAAAACTTGTAAGGTAATGAATATTCTTTTCCAAGCTTCTCTAGCTGAGCTTTAGCAAACAATACTTTTGACTTGCCCATAAATTCAACCCCCAGTTAAACATCATAGAAATAACATTTTAACTATTTAAGTTTTTCCATTTTGACTACTCCAAGTCTCTTGACCTCCTCAACTATCTTCTCCCCCCAACCATCACCAAAGAGTTTTCGAATCAAACTCTCCTTGGCTATTACATCATTAACTGTCCTTATACCATAAGCTAGCATTGTTCTTGCCCTAACCCTGCCAACATACCTTATCTTCACAAGTTCTAGGGCATCCTCTTTAACACCATGTTTAATTCTTTCAACTAGCTTAAATAATTTTGCAGCATTATCTTGCATGCCAAGGATATGTGCTATAACTGCTGCAGCATATGCTAGCCACTCTCCATTCTCTCTTATCACCCTTAAATCTCCTGCCTCTATACCATATACCTCCAATATCCTTCTCTCAGGGACCTCTTCTATCCAATCCCTCAGAATCATTCCTATAACAGCACCACGAATCCAATCGACTTTCGGATCCCTAAATACATACTCCAATTCGCTATCTGGTAGTAGCCTACTTTCTGCATAACTTTCTACAATCTCTTCTTGAGCTCTTCTAACACCTCTACCAATATTCACATCAGCAAAATCAGGGCTCATACCTATGAGTGCAAGATAGTATAACTCAGTTGGTTTCTGTGCTCTTCTCAAACCTTCAACTATTAACGCTGTTGTTAATGGATCTACGTAGAGCATTGATGTAGCTGCCCCTAGTTTTGTAGCTGTATAGATATTCTCTTCAGCAACAATCCTGCTCTTAACCATGTTGAGCTCCTCCAAAAGTTGTAACACATTTAGTAACTTCCTTTCAAGAGCCTTTCTCCCCATCTTAATAGCAGCAAACGTGCTTGAAAAGAACTTGGCTATCTCATTTAATTTATTCGCTTCTTGTGAAGCTATTACTGCAAGTACATGTCTTCTAAGCGCTGCTTCGCTCAGTAATGTAGATGATATGGGTTCAGGGGGGCTCTTTATATAGTACTCTGCCTCCTTAAGATTTCTAACATCCTTTGAAACTATGACTATTCCATAGGGATCATACTGAGGTCTTCCAGCTCTTCCAGACAGTTGCTTATACTCCAAAACACTTATCTTCTCTCTACCTCCACCAGTATAGTAATAAGTATTGATTATGACAACCCTAGCAGGCAGGTTAACGCCCATGGCAAGCGTTGGCGTTGCAGACAAGTACTTTATGAATCTCTCTCTAAACATCCTTTCAATAAACCTTCTAGCCTCAGGAGAAAGCCCAGCATGGTGATATGCCACACCACATCTTACTAAGTGCTCTAGCTTCTCATATTCAAAGTCTGGAAGCTCCATTTTCATTTCCTGAAGAAGCTTATTCAACTCAGTCTTATCATCTTCGCTGAGATTTGAGCATACATATAAGGAGTACTGCTCTGCAAGCTCTTCAACACCCCTTCTAGAATACTTAAACTCCAAAACATTGAACCCCCCTCTCAAAGCCTCATTAATCCAGTACCTAGTAACATCGTCGACTATAAGTGGGGCGCTCTCCTTACCAAGTTCATCAGGAAAGAACATTATGTACTTACCATCGGCAGCTCTGTAAGTAGGTACCTCATAAAGCTTTACAGGTCTCCAATAAGATTTAACAAGCTTTGCATTAAGCCACTTAGCGAGCTCCTCGGCATTGCCTATGGTGGCAGAAAGCCCCACAACCTGTATACCCAGAAGCTTTGCTCTGGTAGCAATCATCTCAACTATGTGCCCTCTACTCTCATCACCAAGCATATGAAGCTCGTCTATAACTACAACACCCACATTCATCAACCAGGAAGGCCTCCTCCTAAGGATAGAATCCAGTCTTTCATATGTAGTTACAATGATATTGAAGCTAGAAAGCCTCTTAATCTCATCCTCTGTAACCTCGTAGTCACCCATAGAAATGCCAACCTCAACACCATATCTACCCCAAAAACTAAATTCCTCATACTTTTCATAAGCTAAGGCCTTGAGAGGACTAGTGTAAATACCTTTCAACCCTCTCAAAGCTGCAGAAACAAGGGCTATCTCACCAATTAAAGTCTTACCACTAGCCGTAGGAGCACACACAACAAGGTTTTCCCCTCTAAGGAAACCTGTTTTCAAAGCCTCAAGCTGAGGTGGTGTAAAGTTGATATAGCCTCTTTCACGCAAACCCTTAACTATAACCTCGCTTAACTCTACATCACTCACTTTCCAAGACCACCTCAAACAATATTCAGAAAACATATTATAAAATCGGGTACGCGATAATGTGGCATCGCTTTGTTTAGCTATAGTTTCGTAGAAAAGCTTATATAGAAGCAGTGCAATAAAATACCAAAACATGGTTATGATGGGCGACTGGTTTGAATACTTTTGAAAAAGTTGTTATAATCTTTGTATCAATTCTAGCGATATCGATTATTGCCATGCATTTTCTATACATAGGAATGGACTCTACAGGTCAGCTCATAGTTAGGCAGTGGTGTGAGGAAATAGGTCTCAATGTTTCAACTTCTATGTGTTTAGAAACAATAAATTCAAGTAGAATGAGTTTAGTGCAAGGGGTCTCACTAGCGCTTTTTCTATTTGCAATAGCACTTACAGTAATTAGGATGGAGTGGCGTACTGCTGCAGCAATGCTTGCACTGGCTCTACTAATCGTTGTTGGGATAGCAACACCCCAGATCATTCTAAACGCTGTGTCATGGGATTTGATATTATTTCTAGTGGGTAGCATGACTTTAGCTGGCATCTTTAGAGAGCTTGGTATATTTAGATATCTTGCTTTGAGGATATTAGAATTGGCAAAGAGCAATGCGATAATTCTTGTAGTCTTACTTTCCCTACTTTCTTATATTCTTTCAGCAGCATTAGGTGAGGTTACTAGCATAATTTATGTGGTAATGCTTGCTTTAGAAATAGCCAGCATAATGCGCGTTGATGTAGCGCCATTAATAATATTGAGCGTCTTGGCCACCAACACTGGAAGTACAGCTATGCCAATAGGCAACCCTATAGGGGTGTACCTCTTGTTCAAGACAAACATGAGTGTTTCAATGTTTATTAGAACTGCTTTTCCACTTTCTATACTAAACCTTGCAGTGCTATTGGCAGCATTCATTCCTCTTGAGAAAGGCCTTATTAAGACGTGGAACGAAGCTTTTAAGAAGTTTGCTCACAGAATTGAGGCATATGTAGCAAGACATAGAATAGAGCTAAGGACAGGAAATAGAGAGGCCACGAGAATATACATTGGATTAGGGATGCTATTGGTCTTCATACTAACAGTAGCATTCAATGACTTTATAGTTCAGATGCTTTCAAAATTCTATGGAGCACCTATAGATCCTCACGCATTTCTAGCATTTGTACCATATATATTCATAATAGTAATGTTTGCCCTCATCCCTATGGAGGAAATATCTAAATTTGTTGAAAGATCTGTTGAATGGTCTTCGATATTGTTCTTTGTATTCCTCTTCATGCTTAGCTATGTCCTTACATATACAGGTGTCATGACGAAGCTAGCCTATGTCTTCTCACATATAGCGGTGTCTCCATTTATGCTTCTATTCGTAATGCTGTTTGCATCAGCAGCCCTAAGCTCAGTTTTAGATAATTTATCTGTTATAGTAACATTCACACCTATAGCAATGCTGTTTAGCCAAATAGGGCTTGCAAGCTCCTTAATATATTTTGCACTACTATTTGGCGGTGTTTTTGGCGGGAATTATACACCTGTTGGCTCTACAGCAAACATAGTTGCTGTAGGTCTTGCGGAAAAACGTAGGATAAAGATTACGTGGGGCAATTGGCTTAGACTTGCCCTTATAACAACAACGCTTCAGCTTGTTGTATCATTGCTATACCTCTACTTCCTCTAAACAACGATACTTACCATTTTAATCATGCATTCCTCAGATGATAGATGTAATTCGAATAGATGTGGAGAACTAATGAGCAGTGCTAGAAGGGTCTTCACATCTTAAGAGTGAGAGGCGGTAAGGTGTTTTGTGAGATGTTTGAAGGTGTATGTCAATAGATTTTGGTTGTGCTGGATATGTGTTCATACGTGGTAATCTAGGGATTTCGGTTGTTGTGGTGGTTGTGGGGGTTGTATTGGTGGGGGGATACCCATTTCTCTTGATAGCAGTGATACTAGAGGAAGTGTGTAGCTGTAGATGGTGAGCAGGAGTGGGTATGGAACACCTTTTTTAAACTCTTCCTCAAGGGCCTTAGCCTCATCTTTATTCAATGGTGTTACCATGACAACTCCTTTTATGTCTATTGAAGCTACAGGGGGTGTGCAATCAATTTTTATCACAAATCCAAGTAAGTAGTTATCATCTTTCTTCTCTGGCTTTCCAAACATTACATTCATGTTTATGTTAAGCTGGGGCACAGGCTCTAAGCTGTATCTCTCAGCTCTCACACTATCAATCCTAAATCCAATGTTAGGCACATCCATCACCTTTTTGAAGCAGCCTCTTTATTACGTTGATTAGTAGGTATAAGTGCTATAGCATGTACATCACTTCTAGGGGAGGAAACCTTGAGTACAATAGCTCTGTTGAACTCAGTCTGCATCACAGCCTTATCAACAGCATCACTGTTTAGAAACTCCATGTATTGCGGCTTAGAATCGCTACACAGCTCCTCAAATTCTGGCTTTAGCTCAGCATCGCTTACAATATTGTTGCAGCCCTGCATATAGTTTATCACTCTCCTAAGAATCTCCTTCAAGCTCTTGCTATAGATTATATATGCCTGAAACTTTGTAACGATATTATCCTCTAATACCATAGCGAAGCACTACCAAAACTAGTTTTTATAGAAATATATAAAGCCTTCTGAATAATGAGTTTCTGAGACTATGTCGGAGGACATGGATAAAGCGCTTACAGATATACCCAAGGAATTGCTCGATGAAATAGTTGAGTATGAGAGAAAAGAGCGAGTGAGAAGGGCAGGCTCTAGGGAGAGGAGGGGCAGGTTCCCAAGCAATGAAGATATTGTAGATGCTATTAAAGATGTTTCGGGAGGTGCTATAACAAGGTACAATATAGATGCACTCTATGAAGCAACAAAACAGTATCTAGAGGAAAGGGGCTTTGACACCTCTGTGCTAAGTGAATCAAGGTTTTGGAGACTAGTCACAAATCTAACTAGAAAAGGTCATCTGAGGACAGATTTAAGGTAGTGAAGCGCTACTGCTTAACTGGTGTTTCAATCATTGACTCTAGAATTAGATGATTTAGATAAGCAGATACTTGAGGTGCTTAAACAGGACTGTAGCAAGAGCGTTAGAGAGGTAGCAAAAGCTGTCGGCAAATCACCTTCGCTAATACTGAAAAGAGTGAAAAGGCTTTATGAGGCAGGCCTTATTAGAAGATGTGAAGCTGTTTTAGACTACCTGAAGCTTGGATATGGGTTAATGGCACTCACACTCTTTAAAGTAGATGGTGCGCATATTGAGGAGGTTGAAAATGTTTTAGCTAAAGAGCCCAGGGTTAGAGGTGTTTATGACATTACAGGAGAGTATGATATAGCTATTATAGCGGTATTCAAAGATGTAGCTGACCTCAATTCATTTATAAAGAAGGTTTTGAAAAACCCTTACATAAAGGAGAGCGTAACCAGCGTCATATTTAAGGCTGTAAAAGATGAGATAAATATTGAGTATTTTGCAGAGTAGTGATGAGTGTGGTGGGCTCTGAACAAATGATGACATGAATCCTCTCTGACAGGTGTATTCAGTGAATGTTACTAGTAGTGATGATGTTCTGAAGGCTCTGGGCTATGACTACATAAAAAAGGTTGACCCCCCTATAGAGCCCAGCACTATTGATACACGTTTTGCTGATCTCATCCCAGAATTCAAATACCGAGGTATTCAGATTTCAAACAATCTTCTCTATGAACATCAGCTTAGAGCATTAGAAGCTCTGCAGAATGGGAACAACGCTATATTGATATCTGGGGCTGGCTCTGGAAAGACAGAGGCATGGTTTCTATACTTTTACAAGATGTTTAAGAAAGACAAGAATTTTAGAGTCGTCGCTGTCTATCCAACACTAGCACTAGCAAATGACCAGATAGCCAGGCTCTCAGCATACTCCAGTTCTATAGGTGCCAAGATACTGCCACTAGACGCTCTGTCGAGAGATGATATGGTTAAGAAGGTTGGTTTTCAAGGTCTTAGAAAAGCTGTTGCAGAAGCAAATATAGTTGCCACAAACCCGGCTTTTCTCTTTCACGAAGCTAAGAAATTCCTATTAAAATCACAGTCAACAGCTCTCTACCCCATCTTCAGAAAGCTTGACATGCTGGTATTTGATGAACTGGATTTTTACACCCCGCGAGAAGTGGCATTGATTCTCGCCATAGTGGATGTGCTTTCAGAAGTTTCAGAGAAGAAGCCTCAGTTAGCTATGCTTACAGCAACTCTTGCCAACCCAGAAGAGATATGCAGCTATTTGAAGAGTAAAACTGGAAGGGAATGCAGTGTGGTGGAGGGGAAACCATTTAGAGTAGAGAATAGAGTATACATAGTGCTGGGGAAGAATCTGAGAAGCGTGTGGAGCAGAATCCAGGAATACAGAGATGTTGCTATGAAAAACAATGCACCGCCTGAGATATTGAAGGCCTTCGAAGATTTTGAGTTGTTTAAGCAAAACTCTTACAAAGTCCTGCAGTTTCTCGAAGCCTTGGGAGTGCAAACACCATCAATGTTCATAGATGTAGCTGAAATTCTATCGAGATACGTCAGTGAAGATGGTGTAACACTGGTATTTACAAGGAGTATTGCGAGGGCAGATGAACTTGCTAAAATGCTTAGAGAAAAAGTAGGTGAAAAGGTGTATGCACATCACCACCTAGTCCCGAAGGAGGTTAGGAAGAGGATTGAGGAGGGGGCTAGGCGAGGCGAGGTCAAGATAATAATTAGCCCTAGAACCCTTATACAAGGTATTGATATAGGGACTGTGGTAAGAGTTGTGCATATAGGTCTTCCAGAGGATGTGAGGGAGTTCCTCCAGAGAGAGGGTAGAAAAGGAAGACGAAGGGAAATACCTTTCTCAGAATCTATAATAATACCCTCCTCTAGATGGGACTGGGAATTACTATCAAAAGGTTTTACAGCTCTAGAGAAGTGGCTTTCTTTACCACTAGAGAAAGTTGTTGTTAATCCGGGAAACAAGTACATAGCACTGTTCAAGGGGCTTGCAAAAATACTTTCTCCATGGTACAAAAATGAGCTTTTGAAAGAAGAGCATGATGTATTGAAGAGCATAGGAGTGGTTATGAAGGATAACACAGTCAATATTGAAAAGGCTAAGTGGATTTGGGAGAGAATAAACTTTTATGAGTTTGGCCCCCCATATGGAATTAAAAGGTATTTAGATGTTGATGGGTCATCAAAACCCTTAGAACCAATAGGACACTGTGACCTGGTTGAGAGGTTTCAAATAGGATGTTTTGATATTGGTGAAGATTCTGTTGTGATTAGAGTTGAAAGTGGGAAGAGCTCTAGAATCGTAAGAGCAGTAGTTGAGAGACCTCTCAATAAACTGAACATATTTAGTTACGATGCTTTAGCAGAAGCATATGAGGAATATAAGTATGTAAAGATGCTATGGGGAGAAGAAGCATCGTTTCTCAGAGACATTGGCAGAGGCAAGCTACATAGCTATGTACTTGCAGTGGTTTATCCACCTAGAAATGGCTTTGGAGAGCTTAAGAAGATACCAAACAGGGTTTTGTGGCATCTGACCTCAAGTAGACCCAGAATTGTTAAGACAGGGGATAACGTGTTTGTAACCTATGATAGGAAGGTGATTTATGTGCCTGTAGAGACCTTTGGGGAGTACAAGGACTTCACCTATGGAATGATATTTGCTGTTGATGATAGAGAAGATACAACGCTCCTCCGCCTAGGACTAGCATACCTAATGCTTGTGCTGAGAAGGGTGTTTGGAGTACCATTTGAAACCATAATGTATAGCATTGATAAGATTGGTGAAAAGAAGTTCATTACTTTACATGAGCCAGAGGCAGCAGGATTGCTGGAGGTGTTGGATTGGATTAGTGTTAGAAAAGCTGTAGAATCTCACACATTTGACGAACTGGATATCGTGTTGCTATCACAGTTAGATGAAATAGCTTACAGCGATTTTATTAGTCTCGCTATAAACCCTTCATTAATTAGAGAAGCTGCTAGCAGGATAATAAACTATGTGTTACTAAGGGATAAGGTCTCAGCTATTTTCAGAGGTAAGAAAGTGCTAATTCCGAAGCCTAGTAGAGCACTACAGGTAATAGCCTTAGACACCACCTCTCTACAGGTAGAAGAAGAGCCGATACCAAAGGTGCTTACAGCCTTGGCATATTTTGATGGAGAAGAGGAAAAAGCTGTAGCAGAAATCTACATGAGGTACCCATTCACGCCTCCTCCAAAGACTTTGAGAGACTTTGAGAGCTTTATAGAGGACTCCATATATTACTCCGATTACAAGCTCGTGGTTTTCGATAAGGAGTCTACTGCAAGAGAGTTGGGTGCAGCAAACTTGAAGAGATTAGCAGAACTAGTTAGAGAAAGAGCTGTTGAGGTTAGGCAAGAGCTTCTAGGCATAGGCATTAACCCGCCTTCACTAACTGCCCTAGTTGATGGAATAGATGTGGAGAACCCTCTCTGGAGAAGCGCATATGAGGAGTTATACAAGGCATACAAACATATGTATGAAGCAGATGCATCAATGAAATTCAAAGGGGTGTCAGTAAATGCTGAAGATTTAAAGAGACTAACAGTTTCAAGAGCTAAAATAGTTTACCTAGCACATTTAGTTGCGCTATCCTTAAATAGCTTTTCGTGAAGCAAGTAAGTGAGGAGTAAAGCTAGGTGAAAAGCTTTGAATAAGATGTTTAAAAAAATTGGTGTGGATTCGCCTCATGGCATATATATCTACAGGTCTAAGGAAAAGGTGTGGGAGTTTGTAAGAGCTGATGGGGATGCTTTTGAACCTTTAGATAAGGGAGTATATGTAATATACTTTGACAATACTAAGTGCTCTGCATGCAGAAAATATGATGAAGTGTGGTTCCCGTTTGTAGAGAAGTGGAGTAGTGAAAGAGGTGATAGCGCAAAATTTGTGATAGTGTTATGCGATTGGTTTGCCCGTGAATGTAGATCGCAAGCTGCGGCAGAGAGTTTTAAGAAGTTTGAGGTACATGCATCACCAACAACTGTGGTTCTCTATGCTGATGATGTTAAGGCTGTAAGGTATCAGGAGAAGTATGAAGGAGTTATGTATGAATTTGAACTTAAGCTAGTTCTAGATAAATTTGAGGAAAGGGCTCAGAAAGCTATGAAGGGTGAGAAGGTCTCTCCACCAATATCAAAAGAGAGTGGAAAAGCTTTAGAGGAGCTCATAATGCAGATACTCAAGGCATTGACGCTGGGGGAGAAGAAGGAGTAGATATAATGTCTAATCTATTCTAAAAAGCATTTCAATGTCCTTCAAAGTCTTTAACACAATGGCTGGGCACACTCTCTTTACCCCATTTATTTCCGAGAGCTCTTTATGTATCTTAGCCATGTCTTCTTCATCCCTAGCCCAAACCATAGTCATTAACTGGTGATCTCCTGTGGTGAGCCACAGCCCCATCACATAACCTCTGTTTCGCACTTTTTCAATTACTTCAAAAAGCCTTTCAGGCTCTACATCGATACCTGTAAAGGAGACAATTCTATAGCCAAGCTTTCTCGGATCTACAGAGATGGTATATCTCTTTACAATGCTTCCCTCAAGCCTCTTAACCCTCTTAATTACTGCAACATCGCTTAAATTAACTTCCTTAGCTAGTTCTGTAAATGTTATTCTAGCATTTTCAGACATTCTTCTCAATATTTTCAAATCCCTTTCATCTAACATCTCTTCAGATATTGCTTTTCACCTTCTTAATTTTGAAAACACCTACTCTCCTCAACTCAGAAAAGTCCTCAGGCTCCAAAACCCTATATAAGTCTGCTTCAACACCAATATCTTCTAACACATACTTGAAGTCCTCAATCCAATCATTAACACCGCAAGTAAAGCAAAAATATCCTTCAAACGCCACCTTCACATCACAATCATTAACACTAACAAGCACTGCCTTTGCTTCTGCACCTCTATACCTGTTGTACATCTCTATAGCTTTTTCTATCAATTTGCTCAGATCATCTCTACATGATTCAGATTTGCTGCTTTGAATCATTTTAAGTCGTCTGTTAGATAACCCAAATTAACTAATAAGTGTATACTTTTACTCAGTAATGAAAAAGCAAAACCTTGTCAAGACACCAGCATGCCATGAACAGCTTAAAAGTGTCTGCTTAGTACTCTGACTGGTGACATCTTGGCTGAGGAAATTAGGGCTTTAGATAAAGAGTTTGTCAAGCTATTACTCAAAAGGTTGGAGTTCTCCAGAGCTGTAGATAGGCACATCCTTAGAGGGGTTAATGCTGAAGCATATAATTTTTTGAGGAAATCTCTTGTGGATGCTGGGCTTTCGGAGAACTATGCATCTCTCTTTGCAGGTCTCTATACTGCTATATTATCTCAGGGCAGTGGTTTAAGAGTTGCTTATCTGGGGCCGAGGGGCTCTTTTTCTGAGGAAGCGGCTATAAAGGTGTTTAGATATGCAAATATAGAGTTTTTGCCTCAGAGCAGTATTAGTGCTGTTTTTAGAGTTGTTGAAGAGGGGGATGCAGATTACGGTGTTGTGCCTATAGAGAATTCTCTTGAGGGAAGTGTAGGGGAGACAATAGATATGCTAGCAGAGTCAACGCTGAGGATCTGTGGAGATACTGAGCTAAGGATAAGGCTTAACCTTATTGCAAAGCCCGGCACTAAGCTTGAAGAAGTGAAGCTTGTTATAAGCAACCCCTATGCCCTGGCTCAGGCTAGGAAATTCATTGAAAGTAGGTTAAAAGGGGTTAAGGTAGAGGTTGCGACGAGTACTTCAGAAGCTGTCAAAACAGCTGTTTCAAGCAGCGGCATAGCTGCCATAGGATCAGAATACGCAGCGCTATTGTATGGCGGGGAAATATTGCTTCACGGCATAGAAGATTATAAAGAGAACTACACGAGGTTCATCATAATCGGTAAAACACCTATCGAAGTAAATGAAGCAACTATGATTAAAACTGCAGTGCTGTTCACATTAAAGCATGAGCCAGGGTCTCTATACAGAGCCTTACAACCATTTGCTGAGCGCAAGGTGAATCTAACAAAAATAGAGTCCAGACCCATCAAGGGCAAGCCATGGGAGTACATGTTCTTCATGGAATTCGAAGGCGATATGAGTAATGAGAACATTTCACAAGCATTAAATGAGCTTAGCAAGAGAACAGAATCTTTAAAGATACTGGGGTCTTACCCAAAAATAACTTAGTCCCCAAACAAAAATCCTGCAATATAAAAGCATTTAACATAGTACTAGGCCACAATATTTTAACAAACATCCCACTCTATTGATATACAAAAGCTCAGCAGCCCACCCTTATCTAGGTCCTCTAGAAATTCTCCTCTATCACACCATTCCAAACTTTGCCATACTGCAATATGTGATGATAGGCATTATTTTAAGTAGTATCTGGTGCTTGGGCTTTATATCTATACTTAGCTGACTTAATTACTGTGAACCTATATGAAAACAGCTCTTCTACATCTATGTACTCTTTCACGGTCTCAACAGCCTTGTTATATTCTTCCACAATACGCTTAATCTCGTCTTTCTCATCATCACCAACATATCTGCATTCTGCAATAGGGTAACCAACATGTAGAACTCCCCACAGTTTTGAAAGTTTTTCAAACTCTGGGCCTAGGATTCTCATCAGGTCATAGGCATCCAGATCTTTCAATGCCTTGACCTCTTCCACATTTTGCAAACCTCTTTTTGTAAGCGCTTCAATGTAATGCATTAAGAGAGTTCTTGGCGGTGCTTTGCCTATGGTGCTCAGCGGTATGCACCGCAGCTGTAGACACATTAGCCATATTCACACCTAGCAGTAGCAACTTAAATATGTCACTACCAAAGGAAATCATACTGCTTCCTATCAGGATAAAACCATTACGTACTCCATTCTCCATCAACAACTTATCAGCAACAGGGATAGCGAAATCTATTGGAAGCCCGACATGATCCCTAATTATTCTTGGAGCAGCACCTGTTCCAGCACCAGCACCATCAACTATAGCCCCTAGAGCCCCTGATCTAGCAACGCCTACAACAATAAACACTATCTGATTGCTTGCAGCAGACTTTACAAGAATAGGGGTTCAGCTCTCATATAAGTTTTATAAGTTGGTGTGTTTTCATCGCATCATCTCTTTTCCCCTGCACCCCACTCGGGTTCTCATCGGGCTTGGGGGTGTTCAGGGCCACCCCGGGACCCCACATCTTGAGTACTTAGGCATGTACCTCCTGTAGAGGTTTATTGTTGCAATAACATCTCTATCTCCTATGAAGCTGCATTTTCTGCATCTTAATACACTATGCCCATATTTAGCTAGTTTCTTACCGCATCTAGGGCATTTTGAGGAAGTAGCTTTAGGATTGATTTTAATTGCTTCAACGTTCCTCTCCCTAGCCTCATACTCTATGCAGAACTGTATTCTGCGATAGAATCACAGTCCAAGCCTTTTATTAAATCTCCTATCCCTCTTATTGTTCTCTCCCAACTTCTCCAGGTCTTCTAGGACTACTACTGATTGATGTTTGAGTGCTAGCCCCGCTACCAAGTCTCCTATTTTGTGGGCATAGCCCCATGAAATATTCTTTACCCTCTCACCATACCTATCAATAGCTTTTCTAACACTCTTGATGAACCTCCACGACCTTGGATACCTCCTCTGAACCCTCTCAACCCAGATCCTATGGGTCAAAATCTTTCTGTGAGGTGTTTTAAACCTCTTCAATTTAATTAGCTTACCATTAAAGCTAAATACTGCTATTGTTATATTATCAAAGTTTAGGTCAATGGACATAACTATTCTAGGTCTTACTTGTTTAGCAACTCTCTTAAAATATATTGAGACACAGAATCCGCCCCCATCATACTTCACTACTAGCTCGTAGTTTTCCCAGCCTTTGAACTTCTCAACTCTCTCGCTAGATGCTATCAGCTTTAACCTAGCCTCATAGCCGTTATGTAGCTTTAGTGCCAGAGTCGTGTTGTCCAAGTCCAGTTTGTAATCGTACCTATCTATTCTAGTACTCAGCCTCCTGAGAACAGGCTTTCTACCACCATTGCCCTTAGCGGAATCCACAAGGCTCTCAACATAAATGTATATCTCCTTAGCGTGGTGAGCCCTGAAACCCATAGACGCTAAGCTATTGTAGAATAGCCTGTGTAGTTTCTTCTTAGAGAACTTATCATTAATACTCCAAACCCTGTCAACAACCATTTGAAGAGCATCACGGTACAGCCTCAGAAAATCAAACAACCTATCACAGCTACCCTCGGGAAGAGCCCTCATCCTCAAAGCCTCTATAACAACGGGCTCTCCACCCCTCACAGAGCGGCTCACCAATTCATAAAGCTGTTTTCAAATCTCATACTTTTCTAACACTATTCGTTATTGGTGTTAACATGGCTAGGTTCATATACGCAAAGTGCTCTGTGATAAAGTTTAGGGGTGGGACAGTAGTCCTATACCCACTAGCAAAGTACCAGCCAGAGGTAAAGCCATTATATGGAAAGAGGGTGCATGTAGTGATAATAGCAGAGGAATAGCATCAAAACACATAACTATATGAAATTCAAAACAGTTGCGAAGGGCTTATCTGTAAGCTCATGAAGCATTCTAACTCTCTGAGCCAAACCCTCTATACTGTATATATCATGATGTGGTGCAGGACTTAGAGCTTCAGACCTTGGCGGCGTTTTCCTCAGCTTAGCAATTTCATCAACAACCTTTTCACCTGGCAAGTGACCTCCAATACCAGGCTTCGCCCCCTGCCCAATCTTTATGTTTATTGCCAGCCCCTTCTTTAACATGTTTCTATCTATCCCAAAACGTCCACTAGCCCACTGCATAACAATGTTCTCATACTTTCCAACATCTGGATGGAGACCTCCCTCACCAACACCAGCAGCAACATTTGCCCTATCAGCCACCTCTGCTAAGACTATATTTGGATATTTTGAAAGCGCGCCAAAGCTCATGTCACCTAGATACACAGGTAGGGAGAGATGCTTTCTACTAAAATCTATTCCCACATCAACATCAATCTTATCTATACCTTCCACACCAAGCCCCTTAACAAATTGCATCATTTCATCTTCCCTTAAATCTCTTAAACCAAGTCTATCCAAAATTCTACCCCTCTTTGAAGTAGATAGTGCAACTCTTTCAACGCCATGGACTACAGCAAATCTTATCTCATCAATCTTTTGACGAGTCCAAAAACCTAAGGAATCTCCTAAAGGGGGGAAATACCTAGCAATGATAACATATTTTGTAGCTTTTTGCTCCATTGATGAATCTCTCACTAAGTTTAATACTATGCATGAATTATATGCATATCTGGGAAATAATGTTTTGTTTATGATATCGTGTATAAATATGTATATGGATTTTAAATAGATCAATACTGCTAAAGCATATCTTAGTCTCTATATATCAAATATTAATGGTTTTAGTTAATATAAACATTTGTTCGTTAGATCTTTGCAAATCATTTATATTGTTGTGAATTTTTGAACTATATACTATAGTAGTGATAGAAACATTTATTCATGTTACTAACTAGATACTTTTATAAATCTGTTCAGTGTGATAGACTTTTGTGTGAGTACATATGGACTTAGATAGTGTTGTAGACGAGGTCAAGAAGCTTAAATGGGTAGAGATGCAATTCACGGATTTAGTAGGCTACCTGAGAACAGTTTTGGTGTCATCTGATCAAATAGATGTTGAGGTGTTTAGCAATGGCATGGGCAAGCTTGATGGTAGTAGTGTAAAGGGGTTTACAGGTATTGAGGAAAGCGATATGAATTTAAAGCCTGATCCATCAACATTTGCAGTTATGCCGTGGGAAGAGGGGCTGGGGAGATTCATATGCGATGTGTATAAAGCTAGTGAGAGGTTTGCAAAGGATCCTAGGCTAGTGGGGCAGAAACTCGATGAAATGCTTGGAGCTGAGAATCTAAAAACCTTTTTATCAGCAGAGCTAGAGTTCTTCATATTCAATAAAGTGAGTGCCTATGTCGATGGCTGGAAGCAGTCATATGAGGTAATAAGTGATGAGGGTAGTTGGGCAGGTGTAGCACCATTTAATAAGGCTAAGGATGGCTACTACGTTCCCTACCCAAAGGATAGATTCCTTCACCTCAAGATGGAGTTTGGAGATGTTTTGAAGAAGTATTTTAAGTTGCAGGTAGAGGTACTTCATCACGAGGTTGCTGCAGCATCTCAACACGAAATAAACTTCAGGGGTGGTACCACCACATACGCAGCGGATGCTATACAAACAGTTAAATATGTTATTAAGGCGCTGGCCTATAAGCAAGGTCTTATAGCAACCTTTATGCCGAAACCGCTTTACGGCGATAATGGAAGCGGTATGCATGTCCATGTCAGTATATGGAGAGGAGACGAGAATCTTTTTTACGACCCCAACGACAGCTACGCAGGTTTAAGCCAGTTTGCTAGATACTTTATCGGAGGGCTAATTGAACATGGCAGAGCGCTCTCAGCCATCGTAAGCCCTACAGTAAATAGTTATAAAAGGCTTGTCCCAGGCTATGAAGCCCCTGTATACCTGGTGTGGAGCAAGGCTAATAGAAGTGCTGCTATAAGGGTTCCTGCCTATAGCAATAGTTATAAGAGTAAAAGGATTGAATATAGGCCTCCAGATCCAAGTGCAAATCCATATCTAGCGCTCTCAGCAATAGTGCTTGCAGGTCTTGATGGCGTTAGGAAGAAGAGGGAGTCAGGGGATCCAATAGATGAGAATGTATATAGAATACCTCCAATGAAGAGAAGAGAGCTTGGCATAAAGGAGCTTCCAGGATCACTTGAAGAAGCATTGGATGAGCTTGAAGCAGATAATGAATGGCTTAGACCAGTGTTTTCAAGAGAGTTAATAGAAACATACATAGAGCTTAAGAGAGAAGAAGCAAGAAAAGTAAATTCATATCCTACACCAGTAGAGATAATGATGTATTACGACGTCTAGCACACATCAAAACCATTTTGTATTACACCTAGCTAAGCCTTGCACCCTTAACCCTCAACCTTCATCCCCATCGCTTCTCATTTATTTGCAGCTATATCAAGGGTCTTCCACCTCGCCCACATTTTATAGCTATCGATACTGGTTCATGGTATCTGTAAAGTCTGAGACAGGCTCTTCACACCTAGCATGTCTAGGGCTTGGAGCAGGGATCTCCGTTGCCTAGGGCAATCTATGAGAAGCAAATTAAATCAAAGCTTATAAATTCAACTCCTAGCTATAAACTGTGTGAGGCTCTTGAAGCATAAATATGTAGCTTTTTTCAGAAATGATTCAGAGATTGATGTGGAGAATAGAGTGCGAGACCTTGTGCAAAAACTTGGGGGTAGAGGGATTGGAGCAGTGATGGTGTTTATTGGGATAGTTAAAGACGTTGTTGAAGGTCATAAGGTGCATGAACTTTTTTATGAGGCTCATGAAGAGTACGCGTTGAAGGTTCTCGATAGGATTGCTAGTGAGGAGCTTGATAAGGATGGTGTTGAGGCTATTGAGATTATGCATAGATTGGGGCCTGCGAAACAGGGCGAGAAAACACTTTATATAGCTGTCGCTGCAAGGGGGAGGAAAGAGGCTCTAGAGACCCTTTCTAAAGTTTTGGAGAGGGTTAAGACAGAGCCTCCCATATTCAAGCTTGAGAGGAGAGATGATGGGGAGTATTACATAATTGGCGAAGGCAGGAGGATTAGAAGGGGAGATTTTTAACGAAACCTTTTAATTAACACAACCCTGTTTTGTTGCCCCACCTTCTCAACCCTAACATAACCCAACCTCTCTAACTTCTTCACATGCCTCCACAGAGTGGTTCGGGGTACTGATGGCAGATCCTTTTGTAGTTCTGATTGAAGTGCTGCTCCACCCCTCTTCTCAATGCTTCTCAGTATTGCAATATCAAGCTCGCTTAGTGCTACCTCTTCCTCTCTCCACCTCCTAACAGCTCTAAGCAAGAAAAATGTAGCAACACCTATAACACCAACACCAAAGACAGCTATGATTGTGTTAAGAGGTAGGCCGGCACCAGTAGTGAGTGGCTTGCTAGAAGTTGTAGTTTCTGAAACCTGTGGCTTAACTATGTAGAGTAATTGTATATTCTTACCCTCATCAAAATCTATGTAGTACATATCACCTATAGTTCCAAAACCTGTTATGTTATTTGGTAGGGTAAGTAGTATGATACTGGGGGAGAGGATAAGCCTATACATGTATTTACCTGAAAGATTAAAAGCAAGCCTATTCTCAACAATAGTTGCATTAACTATGTAGCTTACAGTACACACACCTTCAGATCCAGAGATAACTGTTACACTATTTGTGGTATAGTTGTATACTATTGGAAGCTCTCTACCATTAGCTTCAACAGTTAGTGAAGATATTATTGGTTGTGTAGGCAACACAACCTCGTTCAAACCTGGGGAGAGTCTGCAACTCATATTCACATGAGCTATGCCATCACTATCAATATAAACATACACAATACTCTTAGCACCATAAACAGGGATGAAGATGTTGCTAAGCAGTACAATGGATAGAATGAACAATGCAAACATGTATAGAGGCAGCTGCCCAACGCCCAAACTCATGGATGCAATCCCCAAGCAAATGCATAGCTAAGGACACACCTATAGTATTGGTTGAAGCATCTTTTATACGTATGGTAAAAACGTGCTCTACTCATATAAATAGCTCTTCTGCGGATTAGTCAAACCCAGTGCTACTGAGACATCTTCTTTTGCCTCGCCACTATATATCAGCGCTAATTTGTAGAGCCTTCTCATAGCTGACGACTCTAAGCGTATAAACCTATCGACATAGTCTATTGGTATGGGGACTGCATTCTGTGAGGTGTTTTCCATTACATATTCCAAAACCTTCTCCACAGCACTTCTGGGATACACATCTAACCTAGCTATTTGCCGAAACACCATGTCTGACTTAGGCATGTAGTAAACTACTGCAGTGCTATCCATGTATTTACACAGCTCTTGTAGCAGATCACCAGAGGAGTTCGTGTTGCACTTGTCAAGAGCTTTTAAAATTCCCTTAAGCCTCTTTTTAGCTGAAGGACTTCTATCCATAGCTTTACTCAGATGCTCTTCAAATACGTTGAGGTAGCTGTCTAGCACAACATATTCTCCAGGTCTAAGTACATAGCTCAGCAGAACCTTGTCATTTATGTGCCTGAGTTTAGAGTGAAGCTGAGGATCAGCACCTCCTATGTAGGTGGCTATGAATGTGCTTGAAACCCTCTTAACCACACCCACAACAGGCACCCCCAGAGCCTCACACCTCCTCAAAAGCTTTATAAGTGCTGATGAGGCTATAGAGGCTAGTTTATCTGGATCTGAAGTGCTTTTCGCTTCTGAAATGCTGAGGAGATTTGCTGGCGTAAAGAATGTGGGCCTTGTTGAAAAGAATAGCGAGCCATCAAGCATAATTATATCTGCATACCTATGCTTCTCAATAGCTTTCAAAGCTGTGCTCAGCTCCATGATCTTGGAATCAAGCTCTATCACTACATTCAGACGGTTTTCGATGTTTCCAAGCCTTAGCGACACATCTGTTATCCCATATGACGAAATACCGCTAGGGCCTACAACTACATAGCCTGAGATAATTACTCCGAAAACACCTGCTACAAGTTCTAGCGCTGGCTTACTCCAGGTGCTATCAACAGCTATGACTATCTCCCCACCTGTCCCAGCCTCTTTGCCAAATACCTTTATTTTAAGAAGCCTCCTCAAATCGTTTATGTTGCTACGAATTGGATTCACATATCTACTTCCCAGAACCTTTATGAGTTCCTTAGCCATTTCACTGAGAGCTAGCGTCACCTCAGGGTTTTCATCACTTAACTCTATAGATTCACCATATGCAAACTCTTTTTCTAGATCATGCAACATCTCTGACCCTCATAAGAATGGGTCTTCTAAGTGGGTTGCCTAGGCCTGCGAAGAAGAATTCTCTTGGTGCTAGGAGGGGCAGTGTATACTGCATGTACTCAACCCCTTCAATCCAATTCCTAAGCTCATTATAATCTCCAGCTGTCTGCAGTCTTGAGAAGAACACGGTGTTTATATTTCCCCTAACTTCAGGTGCTAAATCTACTATTCTCTGAGAAGCGAGTATTAATCCAAATCCCCATTTCCTGCCTTCTCTAGCAGTTCTCGTGATAATATCTTTTGCAGGGCTGCATCCACGTTCACAGCAATAGTTGTGGGCCTCATCAACAACTGCTAAGAGATCTGCTCTTCTTCTACCCTCTGCTATAGTGTCCCACACTTTCTTAATAATTTGATACACAATAGAGTTCTTAGCACTATACTCAACCTCTGAAGACAAATCGATTATAATCACCCTGCTCTTCCCACCCATAAGCATTTGAACTACATCATCCACAGTAATTCTCCTTCTAGACAAATTGCTTTCGAAAAAGCCCTTGCCAACTCTTGTATGTAGCAAAAGCCTTGTCTTAACTGTGCTTGATTCACGTGCACCCATTTTTCTAAGGTAGGACTCAGCAATAGCTACAAACTCGTTAAAGCTCCACTTAAACAAGCCTTTAGTGCTCAACACTCTGTACTTTTCTAAGAGCTCCTCTAAATCAATGCCACGACTGTGAGAAGCAGAATACTTGAGTCCCCTTTCCTCAGAACCCTGGCTAATTTTTTGCACAACACTTTTTATATACTCTATTACTATGCCATACATGTAGTCCTCATAATATGTGCTTAAACCGGTGTAATTTACAAGAATATCGGCTATCACATCAGGTTCGAGCACTATTTGCGAAGCATCAACTATCTCCACATCTACACTACCCCACCTAGATTTATCCGCATAGTCAACACCTGTATGATCAAATATTGCAATGCTGTAGTCAGGCTTTTTCACTAGAACCTCTTCAACAATTGCCTTCACAAGTCTGGACTTCCCAGAACCTGTAGCACCCAGCACAGCTATGTGGAAGTCTAGAGCCCTTGGATCTAGATCTACTCGGAGATGCGAAAATTTGTGAAAGCCTATGGAGAGACCTTGCGGCAGCTCTAGCACTTCAAGCAGTGCATCCCCCTTTTCAGCTGTATAAACATTGCTTCCAGGCCTCGGTATGGCAAAGCTTAGATGGACACCTCCCTCAGGAGCTATCTCGCCTATTATCTCCACATAGCTTTGCATAAGCGGTGCCGAAAAGCTGTGGCTCTTTTCAGGGTCGAATGTTGTTGGGAGTGCTGAGGAGTCTATGGCTAGATCCCTCTTCACACTGCTTTTGAACACCCCTAAAAACCTTCGCCCCTCCACAAAATCGTCTATTATTGCCAGCATCTCGTCCTTAACGTAGTCCATAGCCTCCCTAGATATCCTAACTGGTGCTAGTGAGGCTCTAGAACCAGATGTAACTACACCAACTAGGGCTCCAACATCTCTAGGGCTCCACTTCCACATAAACCTCTAGCCTGTGTAGTAAGAGTATATTAGCTAATTATTTTAGAGAGTTAGCTGAAAGTGTGATAAAATTGTTTAGAGTAGTGTTAGAGGCTCTACTCCAGGGCTTGCCAGAGGAGCAGATGTGCATAGCGAAGTTGAGGGAGTCTATAGCTATAGATGGTCTTTGTACAGGGTCTCAGCTGGTCTTTGTATGCTCCTATGGCAGCACTCTCACAAAGTTTTCTATTGTTGAGGAACCCGCCAAAGCCTTGCAACACACAATTTTAACAGGGGCTTATAAAGCACTTACACTTCAAATCGTTGTTGAGGGTGAAAAACCTGATGAGGTTGTGAAAACAGTTGACCTTATTTACAAGTCTCTTAAGGATTGCGGTATTTTGTTGAAGTTGTTGTGAATTCATGGATTTATTCTCACTATAGCCTCTAACACAGCTTTGCTAACCTTTTCAACATATGTCTTCAGCTCTTCTGCAGTAGCAAACCCCAGCTCTTCTACAAGCGAGTCGCTGATCATAAGCACAGACCCTGTTTTAAGCCCCCTCATAGCTCCAAGCATGAAGAGTCCTGCGCACTCCATCTCAACAGCTACAATACCTCTGCTAGTCCACCTCTTCACAAACTCGGGGTCTTCAGCATAGAAAGCATCGCTACTAACAATTGGACCCACAACATAGTTTATTCCAGCCTTTTGAACCTCCTCCACAAGGGTCTTCAGCACCTCGAAGTGAGGGGCTGTAGCCATGCAGATATAATCCCTTAGATACTGATAGAAAGCACCACCAGGGTGATAAGCTGCAGCAGTAGGTATCACAACATCTCCTATTCTAAGACCCTTAACCATTGCACCACAGGTACCAAACCTCACAACAACTCTTGCCCCAAGCATTGCAAGCTCCTCAACGACCAGCATTGATGATGGGTGCCCAACACCGTGCACAGCTACAGAAACTGGAACACCTCTATACAGCCCTGTGTAGACTAGAAAGCCTCTATTGGTATTCACAAGCCTAGGGTTCTCAAGCATTTTAGCAAGCTGCTCAACTCTAGCAGGATCCCCAGCTACAACAACCCTTTCCGCAACATCCCCTCTCCTAGCCTTTATATGAACAGGTCCAGCCAAGGCAACGCACCTCACTACACAGTGATAAATGGTAGAAATAAAAAAGCTTAAATTATGCATGGGTAAAGCAAGAGGTGCAAAACACAGTGAACTATGTGAAAATTGTTGGCAGAGTTTTTAGTGGTGTTGGTGAAGGGAGAAACTATGTCGAGCTTTATAAAAATGAGATAGAAAAGACCCTAGGCATAAAACCATATCCAGGTACACTAAACATTAGACTAGAGCACGAGTACGTGGACATAGCTAAAAGGGTTCTAGCACCAAACCCTCACACTATAATTAAACCCCCTAGAGAAGGTCTATCACCCGTCCTGGCTTGGAAAGCCTATGTAAAACACATCTGCGTATACATCGTAAAACCCCTGAAAACAGTATGGGGCTTTGACGTAATAGAGCTAATAGCAGAGAAAAACCTTAGAAAATTCCTTGGATTAGCAGATGGCGACATTATAGAGATACTGGTGTTACTCACCTAAGAGACAATGGTCTAAGTTTTTGAAATTCGAGTAAAACAATCAACTCTAAAATTATGATGAGGTATAAGCTGTATAAGTGTGTCTAATAATCCTCACTATCAAGGTGGATCCCGCTAACAACAAACACTCCTAAAAGACCCAAGACTTTTCCACCCAAGGTGAATGAGGATCTGAGAAGTGTTGCGGGGATAGAGATGGGATTATATCAAATAAGCCTGTATAAACATAAACCTATATGAAGTTCAAAGCATTATGCCAGGGCATTGGTTAGTGTTTTTAGAGTGTTGATTTACATAATTTATAGACTTTGAACAGTATCCAATGATGTGAAGCTTGAAGCTGTTGGTGATGATCGTTATTTTTTTCCTATCGATATCTTTATGTATGACACTCTTCTTCCTCTGATTAGCATGCTTCCTATCTCAACATTTTTTAGAGTGATTCTGTCTCCAAGTCTAGAGGTTAGTGTGTTGTATAGTGTTACTGCTCTGTGGATTTGCTTTCCTCTGCCAAGTATCTCCACTATGTCGACATCTCTATTTATGCTTATTATTGCTTCGAGTATGTATTCTCTTAGTGGTCTGTTTCCAAGTACGATTGTTTTTGTGTTTCCCGACGCTCCTGTACTCATTGCTTCAACCCTTTGGCTTTATCTATATTGGTTTAGAGCTGAAACAATATATAAGTTTATCACTTAAGTGTAAGCTTGGCTTTTGGGTTTTAGTGCGCTACAGCTTTAATGCCCTTTAAATCAGAGCTTTGTGATGAGGTGGTTTGTACAGTGGATAACTTTCTGGTGCTTACTTGGAATGACCTAGCGGCTCTAGGTTTAGAGCTTGCCGAAAAGGTGCAGTCCTCTGGCTATAGACCAGATGTTGTTATTGCAGTGCTGAGGGGTGGGTACATAGTTGCTAAAATACTCTGCGATTACCTGGGTATAGATAGTATTGCTACTGTGGAGATAAAGTTTTATAGGGGTGTTGGTGAAAGAGCTGAAAGACCAGTTGTAGTAACGCCACTACTCCACGATGTTAGAGATAAAAGGGTTATGATAGTGGATGACGTTGCCGATAGCGGGAGAACACTACAGGTAGCTGTAGACATAGCTAGACTACATGGAGCCAAGGACATCAAAACAGCCACACTATACCTCAAACCCTGGTCAATAACACTTCCAGACTACTATGTAGGGGAAACAAAAAGCTGGATAGTATTCCCATGGGAGGTAAGCGAAGTGCTAAGAGAACTTGCCAAGAAATTCGGAGGCTATGAAAACGCAGTGAACATACTCAAACTAGAACAATACTACGACAAAAAATTCATAGAGCGAGTAATAGACATAGCAAAAAAGCTCTAAGAAAAGCAAAGCTTTAAAGCCCAACACGACAAACAACACATAGCGCCGCGGTAGTATAGCCCGGACAAGTATGCGGGCCTTTCGAGCCCGTGACCCGGGTTCAAATCCCGGCCGCGGCACCAAACAATAGAAAAATGGTTACGGGTTCACGTTCTTCTCCTTCTCAACGAATTGCCCTGACCATTGCATGTGATGAATATCAGACATGCAATGGCAATGTTCATTGATTCTGGTCATTGACTTGAAGTATATTGCTCACGGCTCTCTAGGATGTGAGAAGAATAGACAAGTTCGCGTAGCTTCTCAAGGTACCTGGGATAATGGGTATCGGCTTCTGTGAGCAGATCCTCGTAGCGCGCTTCTGAGATCCTTAGCTCTCCAAACCTTGACTGTATAAACCTCCCCACCTTAACAGGGATTCTCGCACTTCAGGGCTGGGAGGAGGTCAGAGAGTCTGCTAAGCCGTAGAACTGTGTATAACGTCAAAGGCTAGGAGGCTACCATGGGTGAAGGTCTAGGCTTTTGCTTGAAGTAAGCATAAAACTCTTTTTAAGAGCTAATCTACTGTATGGAGTGCTACTGAGTGTGTCAATGGTATGAGTTTGTCTATTGATTGGTCTAGGCTTGAGGAGGTTGTTGAAAGGGTTGTTAGGAGGGCTAGAGCTGAGGAGCTCAGGGATATTGCTGAGGCTATCAAGACTTTAGCAGATTTTATGAGGACTGGCTTTAAGGAGGTGCTTGATAGAATTGAAAGAATAGAGAAGAGATTAGAAGCCGTTGAATCAATACTACTTAAGCATAGTAAAAGTATTGAGGAATTGAATAAAACGTTAATGGAGCATAGTAAGAGGTTAGAGGAGCTGACTAAGGTTGTTCAAGAACATACAAAGATTTTACAAGAACACTTAAGAATTTTGCAAGAGCATAGTAAGAGGTTAGAGGAGCTCAGTAAAAGAGTTGAGGAAATGAATAAGGTGTTGATGGAGCATTCAAAGAGGCTTGAAGAGCATAGCAAGAGGCTAGAGGAGTTGGCAAAGGAGGTTGCTCGTCAGGGTGTTGTTCTGGGGTCTATTGGTAGGAGGTGGGGCAGGGACTTGGAGAAGATGGTCTTGGAGCTCTATAGGCATGTTCTTGAGGAGAGGGGGGTTATTCCTGAGAAGATTGAGAGGTTCACGTATGTCGATGTAGATGGTAGGTACTATGTTAAGGGCTCTAAAATAGAGTTCGACATATATGCGCATAACGACAAGGTCTACTTAGTGGAGGTAAAGTCTCACGCTGATGTAGAAGATGTTGAGTGGCTCTACAAAAGAGCTGAAATCTATGAAAAGCTCACTGGGAGAAAGCCAGACAAGCTAATCCTTGTAGCAATACACATAGATGATGACGCGTATAAGAGAACTGGAGAGCTGGGAATAGAGGTTATATACGGAGCAATAATACCGTAAAGCGGTCTCCCACAAAAAACACTGAAGAATTGTATGAGAGGGAAAGGTAAAGAGTGGTCTACGCCTCCGAACCACCTTATCCCCAGGTTACTGGTCTTATCCTTTGACTTCCTAATAATTTCATTATCAAATGCAGCAAACATCTTGCTTCCACTAATCTCGCTGTTACTACATGAGGAAGGTCAAGAGTTTTCAACTTCAGCTTTTACACGTATGTGAATGCAGTCTTCAAAACATTATTGAAGTCTACATCGGCAATCCCTGCATTAACTACCTCAATAGAGTAGAGTGTTAGTGCAAGGGGCTTCTCTAAACCTGCTTGTGAGTAAATAGATGCAAGTTCAACTAGTGTTAGCATAGATGTTGCTCTATCCTTAGGAAGCTTGTTAACTAGTCTCAGAGCTTTCTCATGATTAGGATCCTTCTCATCAACAAAAGATATGATAACATTTGTGTTAATGTATGTCATTACTGTGCCCTATCCTCTTCAAGAAGCTTATTCAAATTGCCGTGCCTTAAAACAAAGTTTTGCTTCTTCAACTCTTCAACATCTCTATATATGTTTTCCCAGAACTCAACCTCCTTCAAACCTCTCTCAATCATGATATTAAATGTATGGCTTCTGCTCTTAGCAAGTCCAAGTTTAATCATTTTATCAGCTAGCTCAACAAGTTCTTTACGAACCTTTATAGAGACAGTCACATTCAACTCCATTACCTAGGTATAGCTGACATACTTTCTAAGAATAAAAAGCTTTTATACAAACATTACAGAGCTGTTATGATAATGCCTTGGAATAAGATTTCTTTGCATAGCCAAATGCTTGTAGTGAAGCTTTATATGCAAATTGTTTTGTCTATTTCTTCTGGGCAGTGTATTACACCTTCTTTCTTTAGTTTGCATATTTCTTCATTTGTGTATCCAAGTTCTTTTAGTATTTCTACTGTGTGTTCTCCTAGTAGTGATGGGTGTTGGGTGTTTGTATACTTCTTATTATTTATGTATACAGGTGATGTTAGGTGTGGTATTTCACCGAGTTTGGGATGTTTAATTTTGATTACAATGTTGGCTGATTCGGCGTAGGGGCTGTTTCACATCTGATGTTTGAGAGTTAAGTCTATAAGTTTTAATTCTATCTATTACTACAGGATGTTGATGAGAGGCGATGCCCCAACAAACTGGTTTAACAACTCCCAAGGGGTGTGCACTGTTCACCCCAATACCCAGTGAACCTACTCTAGAGAAGTTCTCAATATTCTTGATGAGCTTGAGGATGAGGGTAAGGCTATAGTTGAGGAGATTGAGAAGGGGGTCTACCTATACAGAGCATATGAAGAGCCTACTAATCTCAGTGAAGCTGTTAAGAGTCTTGTAGATGAGGTTGTTGAGAAGTTTGGTAAGCTGAGCTTGGATGAGCTGCTAAACTATGTGTATAGCCTTGACGAGGTGAAGAGGGCTGAGGTAGGTGAAACCATTCTATGAGCATTGTGGATAAGCTCTTTACTGTTGATGTTCTTAGGCGTGGAATTGAAGCTAGGCTAGCACCTGGCGATGTAAGTGATTGAGGTTACAGCACTGTTTACAGACTACATTGCAGAGCTAGACAGCTTATGCAGAGTAAGCAAGCTTGTTTCTCTAGCCTCTCTCGCCATAGGGGCACTGCTATCATATGCCACTGCTAGTGGCAGTGAGGAGGAGGAGAGGCTTTATCTAGAGAAAGTAAAGAGAGTAGTGCTAACACTCTACAAAGTAATTGTCAAGCTGAAACATGATAAGTATAACTGCCAACCAGTTGCTGAAGCGCTAGAGGAGATACGAAGAGCTTTGCCAAGAGAAGAGGCGTTGTAAAGGGTATTGCTTAAGAGCTGCTTTACCAATGCACCTTTTCCTCGACAACTACTACTACCACTCGTGGGCAAGACTCATAGTGAAAGGTGTTAAGAGCAGTGTTGACAGGGTTAAAGGACATGTTCATAGTTGATTCCATACTGTTTTTCGAAGATGTTCAGCTTCCTCCGAAATCTCTTCTCTTAAAGCTTGAGGAAAAGCATATTGAGAGAGTAAATAGCGCGTTACAGACCTTCAGCGACATTGTCTATAGGCGTGTTATTGAGGGTAAGTTGAAAGAGATAGACTTTCTCAAAATGCTTGACTACATAGGAGAAGAGCACATTCCATTAATAGAGTACACACTCATAGCTGATGAATATGGGAAAGTACATGAAGAGAGCATGCCCCAGGCACACGCCATAAAGGTTGGTAAAGAGCTTAGAGTAAAGATGAGGAGGCTGTATAGAGATGGGCTCCTAGGGGTTATACGCATAATTAACCCCCTGCACTACCGCGAATATCTAATACTCAGGGTCAGCAAATTACTTGGTCTACCAATTGAGAAAGCATATGCGCCTAAGCCCCTAGTCAAAGAAGTTAGCGTAACCATTAATGAGATCAAGAGACATATTTGCAAAGGCATAGAAGCGCGAGCAAGCTGCCCTACCATAAAGAGTGGGAAAAGCATTAAGAACCACTCTAACGATGTTTGCCTTGCACTAGCCTTAGCCACGTATATTGTAAAGAAAAAGAAATTTGTAATCGTAGCCACAGTTCCGCAAAAGTGGGGGTGCTTTTGCTGTTCAGTAAAGTACCTGAGGAGGTTAGAGGGAGTAGTAGACAAAATTAGCCTACTAGAAGAAGTGATATGGTAAAAGCTCGGGTTTAGCAACTATAGTGAACCACTTTAGCTCGTCACCACTTCCCCATACAACTCCAGACGCTTTAATGGTTGTGCCTCAAGTTGTGACAAGCACTATCTCTGCCTGCAGCTAGGAGCACTTTCAGCTAGCTTGAGTGGCTTGGAGAAGGGGCTATATTAGTGGTAGGTGTGGTCCTATGAGTCTCAGCAGGGCTAGGTATTTGGGTATGTAGACTACTTTCTTTTTCTTTTCAACCGCTTTAATGATGGTTTCGGCTACTTTTGTTGGTGGTGTGCCTCTAGATATTCTCTTGCCTGCTTTTTCGTGGAACTCTGTGTTTATGAGTCCTGGATAGACTTCGACTAGGTGTATGCCCTTTTCTCCGAGCTCTTTTCTGAGGGCTTTTGATGCGTAGTGTAGTGCTATTTTTGTGGCTCCATAGATTGGCAGCTCCCTCATGACTACGTGTATGCCTGCTGTAATTACCATGACTACTGCTGAGCCTTTCTTCATGTAGGGCAGAAGCTCCTTGACCAGCACTATTGGTGTAACAAAGTTTGTCATAGCCATAGATGCAACATTTTCTGCGCTGTGCTCTAAAACAGTTTTGTAGAGGCCAAAGCCAGCGTTGTTAACGAGTGTGTCTATAGGTCTAAAGCTTTTAACACTTTCAACAACTCTTCTAACCCCATCAATTGTTGAGAGGTCTGCAGCTATGTAGTCAAAGCAGTTGCCCAGCTCGCTCCTAACACCCTCAAGCCCATCCCTACCCCTAGCAACACCAACAACCCTAAAACCCTTTAAGCACAGCAACCTAGACAGCTCAAGACCTATGCCAGACGAGGCACCTGTAACAACCCACAACACGTCTTCTCACACCCCACACACCTACATGTACAGAAGTCCATAATAAGCACGCTTGCCAACGACCTCACCTTCTCGCGAAACCCTATAGCAACCTCTTTTCACATGCAGTTCCTCTAAAAGCCTTGAGAACTAACAATACTAAATGCGCAAGAGCCTATCCATACTTTACTTTTTAAGTAGGTAGAAGGCTTAAAACACTTTTTAAATTAGATATGCTTAAGTGGGGTGCACTAGCATGTCTTTAGCTGAGAAGCTTCTTGAAGAGCTTAAGAGTGATGAGAAGGTTAGGGAGGAGTTCCTGTCATTCATAGCTGAGGGTGTTGCTAGGGATAGGAGGGCTAGGCTGGTAATGCTTCAGGAGCTGCTGAGGGAGGTTGCAACAAAAAGTGATGTAGAGAGTACTAGAAATGAGCTCAGGGCCGAGATAGAGGCTCTGAGGAAGGAGTTAAGAGCTGAGATAGAGGCTCTGAGAAGTGAGTTTAGGGAAGAGGTTAAGAGTCTTGAGGCGAGGATAAGCTCTCTTGAACAGAGGGTAGCTAGGCTAGAGGGCTCTATAAGCCTCTTCATAAAGCTCTTCATAGCCTTCAACCTGCCGCTACTTGTAAGCGTTATAGCAGCTCTAGTCGCTCTACTGCTCAGAATACACTAACCCCCTAACAGCTAAAGCTCAGCATCCACTACCTGCAGAACATTTCTAACACACTAAAGTAAGGGTTTCCCCGAGGCAATCATCTGTAAATAGCTATAATTGATTGTGGATACGTGTTTCTTGCCTCGGGGTTCCCGGGCTCTGTTCGGGTCTTCACAGCATCGCTGCCCGGGCTATCAGGGCTCAACAAAACCCCAAAGCCCCTCATCCACTTTGTGTGCGAGCACCAAGACTCATCATTAACAGCTAAGCATGTGAGAAGGGTTAATAAATCTAAGAGATATTCACAACTACTCACAGCTATTTACAGCTAATGTATAGCCAGTTGCGACTATAGAAAGTGAAGAGAGTGGCAAGAGACTTGAAAGCAGGGCTATGGAAATCAATGAGAGAAGGAGCGGCCCCCTGGGACAAGCTGACCAATTTTCTCTTTTCCCCACCCCCATAAGCTCTTCGCTTTGCCACTTACCTGCATTAGCCATGTCTTAAAGAGTCTTGGCAGCACTACCTGTGGCTCAAGCCTTTAGCTGGCTTGACTTGGGCTGCTCTAGGTAGCTCACCTCCGCCACAGCTTCACACTTTGCTTTGAGAGCTCTGCACACAGAGTCAACCACCTCTACTGCGTAGTCTCTTGACGCTCCGTAGTCAAGGAATGATAAGAACTGTTTCTCAGTAGATGGTGGGGGCAATGAATATGAAATGCGATGAACCATCATCTACCTCTCAACGGTCTCACCGAGCTCCTCGCTGTGGTTCAGCCACGGCTCTCGGAAACCTGGGGTCATCGATAAGTATATAAATGTCTGAGGTTATGAAATCCTATCACAACCTCGGAAAACCAAACAACCCTATCCACTTTGTTAACGGAAACCGCTCCATAAAACCATACTAGCTAAGAATTCTTGCCTCTCCTAAATCTACTATATTCAACACAACGTTTATAGAGTTCACACCGTGCTTAACAACACTGTTCTCCACAGAGTTAGGGGAAGGGGCTTTAGCTTTAATAATAAGCTTTTTAGCTTTGAATACCTCTCAAGATTTAGAGGATGTTAAACATGTGCTCTGGTGCTGATATTGAGTTGCCTGGAGAGGTTTTGAGACATGTTGAGATCGCTGAGAAGTTTCTTGCTGAGGGTAGAGAGCTTATTGATAAAGACCCTGTTCAAGCAAGTGAAAAGCTGTATAAAGCCGCCGAGGAAGCTGTGAAGGCTCTTGCCATAGCTCTCAACCTTCCAGAAGCTAGAAAAGCTATTGAATCTGGTAGTTGGTGGTCAAAACTTCTTGAAAAAGCTGCTCAAAGTGTAGCTAAAGCTCTTGGAGCCAAAGAATTCATTCTCTGGTGGGACGCAGCATTCAAGCTACATGTGGATGGCTTCCACGAGGCGAGGTTGAGCAGTGAAGATGTTAAGGAGAGGTACGAGTACATAGAGTCCATGGTCAACACAGCCAAGAGAATCTTACAGAAACAACAAAGCCCTCGCAAACAACACTGAACGGGAATGCTATGGCAGTACGTTATCAACCTCAACTCCGTTGAGAACCTCATGTGAAACACGCTTAGTATCTACTAATCAGTACGTAAAGAGCTCCTAGTAGTTGTGCAGGCCCCCTCCCCAGTAATCTAAAAGCAAACCTACATTTACTAGATACGCTAGCAATAGCACATCATAATGCAACCGAAACCCATTCCAAAAGCCTCTACCCCCTAGTTAGTACTCACTCACGTCAGTGAACATGAAGAGTGATGAATCGCCATCTACCGAGAAATAGTGCTAAGTCCTTGATATTTTACAGGGTGTGCAGTACGAAGTATGTGCATAGTTGCACCTGTTCATTTACCTGCTGGTAACCTTGATTTGAATGATTGGTTGTGTAGACTGTATAGTACAGATGGTTTCACAATCGATTATCTAAAACTTGTTATTGATGTTGAGAAAGCTAGGGGTGTTGAAGCTGACAACTCTCTTGCAAAGCACTACAAGAGTTGTTGCAGAGGGCTTTGACGTCATAGAACTTTACACAATTGCGGTGCATTATCCGCCTTTCTATATACTATGGCGTTTTTATTGGTATCCCAGCTTTGAATAAGTATGCAAGAGTATCTGCAAGATTTAATGGTAATGGGATCTTCTTTAATCCTGTTCGTGCATCCCAGAAGTTTAATCTACACATACTTAGGTATTCTTTAACTATAGCCTCGATATTCTTATCAGATCTTGGTGTGTACCACTCCAACATAATTGGTCTCGATGTTCCTTGAAGGGTTTGCGAAGCTATTACAAGAGCTCTTTGAGCTTTCACTCCAAATCTGAATATAGCCCATATCCCTGTCCACCAACCTGCCTCAGGATTCTGCACCTTAACACCCTTTTTATCTTTCGTTAATTCGAATACTCTAAGATTCGATCTCTTAATAACCCCGATAACATCTACAACTTTGAATCCAAACTGTTTTGCTACATCATTGAACGCCTTCAAAACGTCTCTCAATTCTTTAGAACTATGTATAGGTCCATCCTTGTAAATCACAAGCCTTGTCTTATCTTTAAGATCTTGTGAGACCCTACTAAATATGTTCAATAAAATGCCTCTCAGATCCTCATATGTTAATTTTTCTCCAGCTATAGGAGCAATCGTTGCATTAAGCATTGAACCATAAGCGTTGTAGAGCACCACTACAACACCTATACCACCACTCTCACTTCTTGACACATCAAACCCCATATATATTGACTTATCCTCACCATCAGCTGGCTTAGCAAGTTTCCAACCAATATTTTGCGGTATTTGACGCTGATATATAGTGCGTTGCAAACTAAACTCCGCGTTAATGGATAGCAATATATTGAATAGTATAGAGTTGAATTGTTTTAATTTATTCAGCGTCTTCCTATCCTCATCACTTAACCGTTTCATGCTTTGCAATTCATTTATTCTTTTAACAATATTCTCTTCATACCACTTATACCATATAGTGATGCTTTCCTTCTTCTCTGCACTAAGGTTAAATCCCTTTATATATTTAATTAATTTTTTGATTGTTGAAACCCTGATTAGTTGTGAATGGAACCAATGTTGTGAGCAGATTCTTTTAGTATCAGTGTAGAGCTGCTTATAGCTATCAGGATATACAACTACTATGAAGTCTTTGTCAGGTTCTAATTTGTATTTTTCAATTAGTTGTTGAAGTGTTGTTGCAAATTTAACTGAAGTTTCATTTTCATCTTCTACTACAATGAATTGCTCTGTTCTTCTCTCACTTATTTTACCAAGCTTGTATGTTTCAAAGATTACAGAAACTAGCGTGAAGAGACGTTTTATCGATTCTTTCATTCCTTCTTCTTCATTTAATAAAGTGCTAGGTACAAGTACTAACAATCTCCTTATATCAGCAAAGCTTAATAGTGTTGCTCCTTCTTCTTGTATGGCAATTAATGGTGATTTGTATGTTTTGATATTGTTTCTATAACTTAGCCATACATTTGATATAACATCATAATACTTGTACCTGTTCAATGTATATCTCTCAAAGTCTATGTTGAAGGGCTTGAAATGTGCTGTAACTATATCTAGTATTTCCTCAATAGCATTAAGCCGTTGCTTTGGAAATAGCTTACCTTCTATTACAGGCACCCTTACTTGTGATGGGGGATACTTTAATAGTGACTTTTTACCTTTTCTCTCTACTTCAACAATAACGACAGGTCTTTCGTTTTTGTTGATATCTACATTTTTAATCTTCTTCCAATATTCATATACGGATATTTTCTGACCCTTTTGCTCAATGTAGCTTTGTGTTACAGGCGCATCTTCTAAATCTACTATATGTCCCCATACATAGTCTTCGCCTAATGGGACAAGCACCGTTTTATTCTTTAGTTTTTGATAACTATTACTATTCTTTACAAGGTTTAGCAGGGTCTGCATAGGGGTGTAAATGTCTATGGATACATAGGCGTAGTATGTATCAGGATCTAGATCTACATCAACTCGTATTCTATATGGATACTCTGGATTTTCGTACCAAATCCAGTAATTCCTACCTGCGCGTCTAAAACCTGCTTGATATAGTATATTATGGAGCAATAAGCTTAGATATGAGTTTAAGAATTGATATCTATAATTCCTTAAGGCCTGAGCCTTGGCACTAGGTTCTAATAGCAGGCTTTCAATATTAACACCATTAAACGTCTCTTTAACGTACTTCTCAATATTGGGGTTCTGTGACGCTACATAGACATTGACGCCCTCATTTAATTCAACAATGGCAAACCCTGTAAATACATCATTCTTAGCAAATCTAGTCAAACCTTTATACAATCTTCGTTGTATTGAATCATAAGATAACTCTTCATCAATTCTAAAAGCATAGAGCTTCACATCATTAACCACATTATTTATCAATGACTCGAAAATTGTATTCAGGCTCTGCTTAGACACTATAACATTCGTAACTACCTGCCCTTTCAAATAAGATTTCTTAGCCTGGCTACTCAGACTCTCACCTCAGAGCATTTTGATGCCTTCATAGTGAATATTATAGGTAAATAGGTTTATAAGATAGCGGACAAATAAGAAAATTGAATTCTATAATTACTAAAAAACTTATTATGCTTAAAAATATGGTCTATTCCTGAAAATGCAAACAGATGAAAGCATAATGATGATTGGTATAAAAAGTAAGTTTAATAGATGTTAGAGTCGTAATACTAAGCATTTGTAATATTAATATGCCTCATGTTTAAATACTCAATAATCTTGTAATACTCAAAGATAACGTATCTATGAACGTACCTCGATCAAGATTTAAGAAACCGTAATGTGCGATTTTATGCTCGGAGTCTGTACTCTTTTACTCTTGTGTTTGGGTTAGCTGTAACATCCTTTAATTAACATATATGCGGTTAAGGCGGTAGTGCCTGCCCTTAGTGCTGGTCTCGAATCCTTTACCTTCTACCTCTATTACCAATCAATTAGCTATGTTGAACTCAAGGTTTACACTAATTTCCTTATATTGTCGAAGGATTTATTAATCAATTATTTCTTTTAAAATGAATTAAAAAGAATGATAATAAACGTGAGCCTAAGGTATAAAAATCTATTGATCGATCTATTTTATTTGCTAACTAACCAGTCTTTCTAACTGCTATTACATATATTTTTCTGCCCCATTTCTCCTTCTCTCCTATCCTTTCAGCTTCATAATACGCTTTACCCTGTTTTGTGGTATCCACTACTAGTAAAATACCTTCTCTCCAACCCTTCTCCTTCATATCTTTGTACAGATCATCAATAAGGTCATTGATTCTTTCACTAGAAGGATCTAACTTAACTTCTATGAGCACTTCAGCATCTCCAATTTTATACGAAGTCCACCGGCTTCTCGATATAGACTACGTTGTATCCACGTGTTAGTAAGTATGTGCCCAAAGAGTGGTGCACCTCCTTCTCTTTTTCAGGAACTGCAATCATGTAATCACTTAATTTTCGAATATCATTAATCAAGTCTTTAATGGAAGCCATAGTCATCCATAGGAAATTTTAGCAATAGAGAATTAATATATTTTTGCAACCCTACATCGAGCATATCTATATAGTGCGCCTCCATAGGCTCTAGCCTCAACCATCTATAGTCTCCGCATAGCACTTTCCATTACCAGCAATGCCTAGCACATTACTGCATAAACAAGAATCTACATTGATTACTATTCCTATGAAGGGAAGTGAATATAAACCTACTTCTAGGCTTCTCCACACAGGTGAGCAGATGTGGTTAAATGTCCTTACTGCAGCTATGAAGGAGAGTTCAAGCTCCACAAAACCTGAAATTCAGATTCTACACAGTTGAAAGACTGGAGTGCCCAAAATGCAGAGGAATATTCAACCACTACTACGGCACTAGCCCAAGAGGCAAAACATCAGAATTCATTATTAGAGTAAAGCCGAGAACAATCCAAAAGAAGAGGTCTGTAGAGGAAGCACTAAGCCTAATACCACCAATCTAAAAACCACCTAAACAACCAACCTCAAACAGCTGTCAAGACCCTAAAGTTGTAGGTAACATTCTTGAATAATTCTTTAGGGCTTTGAGAAGCTCATTAGGATCTGCATATAGAGTGTTTATCGCAATCATCAGGGGATTAAGTAATGATCTGGTAGAGTGCTAGTTGCATTGCGCTCTTGTTAGGTTTTTTAGATTGTGAAGGTTGAAGCTGAGGGATTCTTGGAAGAGTTATTGTGTTGTGCTTCTATATTTTTCGAAGAGTTTAGCATTAGTTCCGGCTCTTCTGTGTGTATTGGTATTAGTTGCTTTGGTTTGGGCATCTGTATCAATTGTTTTAGATGTTGTGGTTAGTAATGTCCTGAGAGTCTTACTCTTTGGGTTTGTACTCCAAGCATTTTCAGCCACTGCATCAGTACCCTGTTCTCCACTTCTCTAACTGTTTCTCTCGGTTCTGGATCCAGTAACAACGCTATGGTGTTTGTCAAGTCTATTTCTCTTCCCTGCACCTTTAACCTCCTCAAATGCTCTAATAGGTGTGCAGGTTCTGCTACCACAATGTACTTCTTCATATCTTTGAATACTTCATTCACCAGGCTTATCTGTGCCAACACCATAGTTGTATGTGGATCCTGGTCTAATTCTTTTAGTATTTTTGTTAGGATCTTTTTGTTACGTCACATGCTTCTCTCAGTGGACATTTAACGCAATTCGGGTTTATGTTGTCGCAATACTCTCTCCCTACGTTCCAGAATAGGTCATCTATTTTTGCTGGCATTTCGGGGAATGCTAGTCTCGCGAACATGTGTATGTCTTGAACAGTCTCTGGTGTTATCTCACTTTTCCAGTCATAGCCATTCCTTGGGTATTTACGTCCAAAGAGTCTATTAAATACTTTTACTGCTTGTGAATCTACTGGAGGATCTAGGAAGTGCAAATCTGTTATATTAAATTTTGGTCTCTTTGTCTTTACCTGGTCGAACCATGGATGATACTTTGTGTATCCAATTATTCTATAAGCGAAATCTCTTGTTATCATAAATGCTTTCTTAGGCCCTATGCCAGGTACTGCCCTAAGCATAAAGTATACTTCAGCAACTTTATACTCTCTATCCTCAAACATGGTTACTGGGGTCATAGATTTATCATTAAAGAACTTTAACGCATTAGCAATGTTTTTCGATACCCTCTCTATATACATCTGCTTCCTTTTTCCATCTTTGTTATTAGAAGGCCATATATCACTCAGATACTCCTCTAAAACACTGCGATAGTCTTTTATTCTTAGCAGGGTCTCTAAGTCAAGATTTCCCAATCTGTTGTAAAGCCATGACGGGAATCTCCACGCAACCTCAGCCCTTACCTCCTCATCACATATAGTTGCAATGAGTGGAGCAAAATCAAATCTCAGTAACACGGGATCATAGTCAGGTTCGATATGCTCACGCCACTCACTCCAGATATGAGCAATTATTTTAGCCTTCTCCACGATTTTACTAAGTTCAATAAGCTTCAGAGACATAAATACATCAAAGTATAAAAGGTGGTTGTAGAAAATATAAAGTTATGTTCACTCAAAATATTATTGCTGATATCAGAAAGGTCTCTTATAGCAACTCCTGGACCACATTAAATAGGCTATAACTTTATAAACAAAACATCTTCATAGCTCTCAATTCTACTACCATAATGTGCCTATCATAATTGTGCACTAAACATTAAGTACGTTACAAAAGAATTTTCAACACCATTTTCGTGGAATCATAATGCCTACACACTCATTACCACATGGCTATGTATCAATCTGCAAATACTTTCAGCCACCTCTCCCCACTTTTTACTTCCTGAAGCTAAATATTACAGAGTATGTGGTGAAGAAGTGTGAACTATGAAACTGAATTGATTATACATAAAAGTAGTGAAAAACCCAATAGAACGCAAACATATGGTGAGGTCAGGATAGGGTATGTAGGGCTCAAGCCATTCACATTTTTCTGTGCAGCAACACTGGGTGGTTTAGGAGCTGTGATGGGAGCGTTAAGTAATGGAATCATAGGAGTAATGGTTTATGGTGCGCTTGGTGTAATAATTGGTGCAACACTGGGATACCTTGTTGATACTATGGTAGAAATGTTGATACTCTAGCAGAGAATTTAGAAGAATGATGTAGATCATGGTTGCTTCAGCAACACTTTTCACTTTGAGGCATCTCTCTAGGGAGTTAAATGAATGGCACTTCAACGCAGTCTCAACGTTTCATATTCTCGGACATTGAAAAAGTTTCCATTCCTAAGAAGCCTGGGGTATACATTGTATACTGGATCAAAAATGGCAAGAGAAGAATTATTTACAGGATTTTACGAGATGATGTGCTGGGGATACTTTACATAGGATCAAGCAGCAATTTGCATAGAAGATTGAAGGAGGACTTGAAAGGAGATCTTGATACAGGTATATTGCAATGTGATGAAGCGGAGACCATGTACTAATACTAGGAGATATAAACATACCTTAACGCTGTCTCTAATCTATACAAACCTCATAAACGAGATTCATGAAAATGGGTTAATGATATGCTATAAAACCTTCAACTCTAGGAACAAGGCAGAAATGCAGGAAGCCATGGCAATACATGAATACACAAAACGTTATGGTGAACCACCTTCACTGAATCTAAATTTAAGAAGAAAATACATAGCTATATGAGGTATTGGTAAATATAGCAAATCTAGAGTCAGCGAAGAAATAGACCTTGAATTAGCTAAGCTATTAGGAGTTCAAGAAACCCCTTAAACTATGCTAATACACATACGTATGTGTCTATTTCTACATAAATATCTGATAGCGAATAGTTTTGGTTAGGCGCAGTATATGGTTGCAGAGCCTAGCTATATTGAAGAGTTTTAAAAGATGTGGGCATCATATAGTTGAACAATCAATGAAGAGCTAGTAAAAGGATTTGTAAAGCTATTTCGACATGAAGAAAGATACATGATTGATCATATAATTGAGGAGTACCGGCAAAGAATGCAGTATTTAGCATAGTTACTATGTGAAGCTATGGTTATTGCTGAGGCTGCGATAGCTAGAGATAAAATCGTAGTATGTCATGATTTTCTCGCAGACTACCTTTATATCAACATTCAGAGAGTAGCTAAAAGAAATGATAGTAAAGCTGTAGATGTTAGGAAGTTGTTAAAGTCCTTTAGAATAGAAGGGTATTAAATGATTGAGTATATTCAGTTCTTATGGAACTTAATAAGTTAAGAGAAAAAGCTTATCATGGAACTTTCCTTTCACGTTTTTAACAGTGATGTTGTTCGCTGTTTAAATTAAGTATTATGAGTCACTCAGGAAATTTTATAAAATCCTCAATAGCAAAGAGTCCAAAATCATGAAAGAGAACCATTAACCAGGCTTAGATGTAGCTTAGAGATACAGTTTTACGATATAATGTTGCCATGGCACCGCTAAACCACGCAGAGAACACTTATCAAAATAAGGTAGGCAACAGGAGTTATTTTACTAATTCAATATTAACTCAAAATTAATGTAATCAAAAAGCTATGCTTTCAAATACCTACTAATGTAAGTTGCATTCTTCTTATGTAGGCACAATCATCTTATTGATGCTTAAGTACGTCTAAATGCTAGCAGTAACATAAAGAATAGTATTGCCATTGCCAAAGTTTTCAATGCTTCCTCTTTCTCTTTCTCAGTCTTTAACTTCTCTATGTAGCTAACGATATACTGTATTGCTAGCCATGGATTATCTCTTCTAAAGGATATATATTCTACCCCTGTTAAGAACCCCTTAACTTCAACACCTTCCTCAATTACTGGTATAACTAGCTTGCCGGCCTTTATAGCATAGCCTATTTCTTGATGAACCCACTGAGACCTAGCACCATCACTTGTTAAGAGTGCTAATACAACATCACTTCTATCAATAGCTTCAGCAATTTTTTTAGGTAGAGGCTTTCCTGGTTCAGGACTTTCCTCGGCAATATATACATTAATGCCTCTAGACTCTAGCCAAGACTTCAATAAGTATACAAGCCGTAGATCCTTGACACTATGGCTTACAAAAACTGTAAAAACCATTTACTACCACACTTTTTCTATAAATTGAAATAGAAAATCGAAGTTATAAATTTTGTTCAATTTAGCTTAGTACCATCCTTCTTGTTTCTTCAAGATTCCCTTTCTTTAACGCATTTATGTTATTCTTATAGATCTATTTAATGCTTTATTCCAAGAACCTTGCGCAAATTTTTAATGTAATTACTGTGTTTGCGTTGAGGTATTGCTTAACATATATTGTTAGCTTATTGTGTTTGCGAAGCCTTATCCTGGTTAGCTATGGCATTGATTAGCTGTGTTAATCCAATTCCGCAGAGCCTTTCAAACTCGTTAAAGAATTTGGTGAAGTCTATTACTATGTACTGCTCCCAGCATCTTCTCCTCCTACTCCTCAACTCCTTATTTCTCGTATATGCTATGAGCCACAACTTTATCTCTCCACTTCTAGCCCTATCCCTAAGCCACGGATCCTTGGAGTAGCCCACACCACGACACTCCTTAGGCAAATCCTTTGATGCGGGCCCTACATACCTTGTCTGTACGAATCCTCTCCTAACCAATCTATCTACAAGCCTATCCACAATACGTATCTGTATATCTGCAAGCTCTTGCCTAGACAGCTCATAATATGTAAGGGTGTTCTTCCTCAAGTCCATTACTTTATTAAAGAATTTCTCCGTGATTTTATCAACATGTTCTATCTCCGGATCAGATAACGTAGCACGAATGTAAAGGTCTTTGCATAGATTCTTGATATTGTTACATCCTTTAATAGATTCGCACTTAAGCACATTATTAGCCAATGTCTTGACAATCTCTTTGTTTTGAAAAGCCTCTACGGCAAGTCTTGAAAT
>Ga0080005_172949_pt1 | contig 74506 bp, 81 predicted proteins | sample JossMetagenome_2_FD_69208 | JGI IMG/M metagenome (GOLD analysis project Ga0080005, IMG submission 69208) | Hot spring sediment microbial communities from Joseph's Coat, Yellowstone National Park, USA - JC3_ASED (SPADES assembly) (version 2) | ecosystem: Environmental > Aquatic > Thermal springs >...
AAAGGATATATAGAGCAGAAACAGAAGAAAAAGCTAAGGAAGAGATATTAAAATTAAAAGAAAGATGGGGTAAGATATATCCTAAGGTAGTGAAAAAATGGGAGGATAAAGCGTATGCCTTTTATTTATACAACTAATCAGCTTAAAAGATTAGCGAAAGAAATAAAGAGGAGGATAAAGGTAATAGAAGTATTTCTAGATGAAGGATCAGTGGAAAGATTATTATATTTGCTCTTGAAGGAGCTGAATGAGAGGTTAAACTCAAGGAAGTTAAGGGGGTTTAAGGAGATTGAATCGGGGAACTACCATGCTCTTCCTGGAGAATTTTTTGCACAATAAAGAGGACACTATGCCTTTATCTATATGCAATCGCAAATTTTTAATAACACTAGAAATTTCATTAATCATGATTTGTTTCTAATAATCCTTCAAAACTATGTATTACCCAACCAGCAAAAGATTTCTTTTTTATCGTCCTTCTCAATATATCCCAAAATTTTCTATTCTGATAAAACGTTATTTTTTCAGGTAAAACTTTATAGGTTCCAAAATATTTTAATCCATTGTGTGGTAATCTGACAAGAAATATTTTGTTTTCTTGAATAACAATATTACGCTTAATTTCATCTTTATGAATTAAATAATGTTCTTCCAAAGGAAGAGGATTAATTTCTAAACCTAAATAAAGTGGTTTTTGTACTTTACTTGCATAACAGAGTTCATTATTGGAGATTTCTAAAATTTCACTAAGATTTGTACGATAACTCATAACTACAACTTCATCAGCAATTTCTATAATATAAAAACTTAATGGTTTATTATCATATTGTATTTCATCAAACCAAAAAGGAACGACAATACTAAATAACATTTTCTTATTTAAAATTGTTTTAATTTCTTTTATCATATCTACATATTTTTTTGTATAACTTTCTAAATTAATGTTAAAATCTTTTATAAGATAAGGTTCTACATCAATTTGAAGTCCAGAAATACATTTACATTCTTCATTAAAATTTAATATCCTTTGTACCCTACTAATAAGTAAAGAGGGGTCATTCACATCTTGAGGCCTTCCATCTAAAGCAAAAACTTCAATACCTACCTCTTTGGCTAAGTTAAAAAAAGGTAAAAATTTCACCAAGTCATCATCTATTTGTAAATATATTTTGTTTATATTCAAGTTTTTTAATTTTTTTACAACTTCATTTTCTTTGCCTAATATTTTATTAAAATCCCAAATCCAAATCCCAAGTTTCGGTTTATATAAAGGATTTTCATCTGTACAATTATATGTATATTGATCATATTGTTTCTTATTATTTTTAAAGTAACTTATATATGAAAAATTTCCATTTACATAGACTATATCAACATAATCACTTTGATTTAATAAATCAAAATCAATTTCAACTTTAAGTTCTTCTTGTTTATACATATAAAAAACGGGTGTACAAGAAGTTAATAAAATTAGTAAAAAGATTATGATAAATTTAAAATCCATTTTGAAAATCCCTTAGGTATTTTTTTAAAGATTATAAATTTATCTTTAATAAGGATGTTTTCATGATCTGACCAAATTTTATATTCACTATTTTTTTTAAAAGTTAGTCCCTCAATTTCAATTGGTGAATAAAGGAAGATTATTAATTTATTTGCTAAAATTCTATAATTAAATTTAACTATATCTCTTTTCTCCCAAAATTCACCCAAATCTCTAATTGTTGTAATCCAAATGTTTTTAGGTAATGAATTTATAAAGTCTTCTAAAAAAGTCAAGATTTTAAAATTTTTTAATTTCCAAAAAGTCAGGTCTGGATGAATTAAGATTACCATTGCCCCACCATTATTAAAAATTTTTTCTGCCAATTTAAAAGCTGAATTTTTTCTAAAATATAACGGAGGAAATTCTTCATCTTCTAAAGCAACTGGTATTTCAATTATTGGGCTTTCTTTGGAATAATCTTTATATGGTAATTTATAAGGGAAATAGGTTAACACATTCTCAGCACTAAAAGTTGAAGAAAATTTGTAACCAAGTTTAATCATGGCTTGGGGCAAATCATAGTGATAATCTAAATGTCCTGGTCTAAAAGACAAAATTTTTATATCTTCACCTTCTAAAAGGTCCTTAGAAACTTTAAGCTCACCACAAAGGGTAGGATTCCCACTAACTGTGTATTTTCCTTCTACTTTTGGCTTGTATTCAGGATAAGACTCATTGCATGACCCAAAAGGTAAATTATGGAGAATTTTTGTATGAGAGACAGTATGAGAGCCTATTTCAAAGCCCAATTTATTTAAAGTTTTGAGTATATTAATTAGTTCTTTATTAAAAAAAGGTCTATCATAATAATCTTTTTGATACTTTGTTTGAATAAAAATTGTAGATTTAATACCCAGTTTGTTTTCTAATTCAGCAAATTTTGTTATATTTTTAGCTGCATCACTTGAATCTAAATCATGCGTAATTACAAGAGAAGCTTTATAACCAAATGGTGCTGTGTAAAGAGTAATTCCATTTGGGAATTTATTCTCGTATATATCTTTTAAGAAAAAGACAATTATGTCAGATAATGGTTCAAACCTATTAATATAAAATCTATTAGCTTTAAAATCTTTGTTTAGGTAATTCCTTAAAGTTAAATCAAAAACAGATACGCCTAAAAGGAAGGCTTTACCTTTACCAAAATTATTTACAGTTATTGCAGGTATGCCATCTTCAAAATACGCAATGGGTTTTGCTGTTCCTAGAATTATTCCGTTTGTCCAAATACTTTCTTTATCATTAGAAAGAGTAAGTTCTCGCTCCTCGCGGGTATCCAAATAGGGATTAGTATAATTCCTATCAAAATATAACTTCTTTCTAAATTTTGAAGGTATATAATCTTTGTATCCAAAGAGGTCTTTTAACATCCCATATTTTAAAGTAAAAACACTATCACTGATAATCCAACCACCTTGTTTAATAAATTCTTTAATATATTTTTCTTCTTCCTTGCTTAGCTCTAAAATTTTATCCATATTTCCTACTAGAATTACAATCCCAAAATTTGAGCAATCAATAAAATTTGAGCATAATTCATAAGGAATACCAGCAGTTTTAAGGATTCTTTGCCATGCAATTAAATTAATTTTATTAGTGTATTTTGGATTAATTTCCCAAATTCCTACCATTCCGTCACCTTTTATTGATACATTTGGTTCATCAATATAATAACTAATATAATTTTCTTTTGTTTTTAAATTATAAATAAAATCTGTTTTACATAAAAAATTTTTAGCAGTTATTATGACTAAAATTATTAAAACGAACGCAAAAGTAATAATTTGAAAATTAATAGAGTGTTTCATTTTTAGTATACTCTTCAACGAGCTTGACTCTATGTTTTCCAAAATAGCAATGTATATAGAAAATTTCTTGAGGATTTTTTTCAATTAAAGATTTTATTTTCTTTATCATAGATAAATTATATTCACTTTTTAAGTTAAAATAATTAAAAGGATAATTATAAAATTTTAATCCGAGTTCTTTAGTATTTTTTAGTTCATCATTTAAAAGAGACTTCTCTGGTGGTAAGTTTGGATTAAGCAAACTTATTACTATTGTTATACGAAGTTTTTCTTTTAATATTTTTAATTCCCTTTTATTTGGGTAAGGTCCTATTATTACATTTTTTTTAATATATTTTGCTTTTCCTTTAATTAAATGAAGTGGAAATAAATATGGTTCAAAGTAAGAAAAGTTAGTTAAATAAAACAAAATAAGATAGATTAAAAAAAAAGAATATAGAATAATTCTTGGTAAAAAAATGTTAATTTAAATAAACTCATGTTGGATTTTTACTCTTAAAGGTTTACCCCACTCTTTTCTCCAAATTTGAAACGTTGCTATTATTCTTTCAGTAACTATTAATTGCCGATAACCAAAAAATTCTAATATACCTACAAACAAAAGTTTTATAATATCTGCTAAACTGCTATAACGTCTGTATAAATAGTTATCTAAAAAAAGAGAAGCTATATTTATCCACATACCCCAAACAAAAGCTATACAAAAGAAAAGAAAAGCATATTCCTTACTTATTAGATCAAGTATATAAAATATAATAAGAGATACATATCCAGTAAATTCTATAAACGGTCCAAAAGCTTCAACAAAAATAAAATACGGAAATCCTATTATTCCTACTGACTTATATTTTGGATTTAAAAATATGTCTTTAGAATACAATAATGAATCGAGTAAACCTCTCTGCCATCTGTTTCTCTGTTTTAGTAAAGATGTCCAATCTGTTGGAACTTGAGTGTAGCAAATAGGGTCGGGTATAAAAGCAATTTTATAAGGAATTTTGTTTTCTAAACAGTATTTATGCAACCTTACTACTAAATCCATATCTTCGCCTACGGTTTTTCTATAGCCTCCTATAGAAATAACCATATCTTTTCTAAAAACACCAAAGGCTCCTGAAATAATCAAAAGAGATTTAAGAATACTCCAACCTGTTCTTCCTGCAAGGAAACCACGTGTATATTCTATACATTGAAAAAGTTCTATAAGTCTTTTGGGGGCTCTAAATTCTTTGATAGTTCCTCCTTCAACAACCGCACCGTTAAGAGGAAGAACGATACCACCAACAGCTATGACAGTTTTATCTTCAAAAAATAGCCTTGAGGCCCTTAATAACGCTTCAGGGTCTAATATTGAGTCAGCATCAATACAACAAATAATTGGATATTGAGATACATTAATTCCTGCATTTAATGCATCTGCCTTCCCACCATTTTCTTTATCTATTACTACTAAATTTGGATAGTCAATTGATATATAGATATTTTTTATGGGTTTATGTGTCAGACTAAGTTTAAACGCAGCAGGAACAGGAATAAGATTAAATTCTGAAATTAATAGATCAAGAGTTTTATCAGTAGAACCATCATTTATCACAATTATTTCGTATTCAGGGTAATATAAAGTTAAAAGTGATTTAACAGTTGATAAAATTGTTAATTCTTCATTATAAGCTGGCACTAAAATACTGATAGGTCGGTACATCGTTTGAGAAGATAATAAAATTTTTAATTTTAGCTGAGTTGAAATTTTAAGATTAATATAAAAGTTCTTTAATTGAAGCTAAGGAGAAATAGGTATATATGCTATTAACAATAATAAAATATAACAATATTATAAATTGAATAGCTAAAAGAAATTTTGCTAAAACTTCAAGCATAATTTGTAATTCTCTTCAAAATTAAATTTACCATATCCTTAGCATATCTATCATTAGACTCGTTTATTAATTCTACAATTTTGTCTCTTAATTTTTGGTCTAATTTCCATAAAGCTAATCCCGCAGCCCTTCTTACATTATAGTTAGAATCACAAAGATTCTTTGTTAAGATTTCAACAGCGTTTTCACAAAGATAAGCATATTGAGCAGAAACAGTTCTTAAAATCCAATTATTACTCATATAACTTTCATTTATTAAACGACAAACCTCAGTAACACCCATTCTTCCAAGTGCCCTTATAATTGCAGTTTTTAGATCATCTGGCGCTTTATTAAAAATAAATAAAAGCAAATTAACTGCTGAATTTAAATTAACATAGCCTAAAGAATGAACTAAACTTTTTTTAACATCAATATTTATTTTATCATCTAACAATACTCTTTCTATTAATTTTACTATTAATAATTCTTCATTTTTGAATTTTTCTAATATCGAATTTAAAGCATTAACAAATATTTGTTCAATAAATTTTAAAGATAAAGATATTTTAATATTAGTGTCAGATAGTATTTCAATTAAAAACAACAAAATATCTTTATCAGCTATTAAACTTAAATTATAAATTATTTGTAATTGGACATACGAATTATTTTCATTTTTTAAAGCGTTTATATAAAAATTTTTATACCCATAAAGTTTAAAAAATGCTAATTTTTCAAATCCATCGATCCGGTCCAACCAATTTTTACTTAAACATTTTTTTAAATAAAAATCGATGACTCCAGAATTCTGGGCAATTTTTAAAGCTTTATGTTGTATTTCACCAGAAAAATTAGAAACAAATGAAATCAACACATTAGATAATGCTTCAGCTTCAAGAGATGTTTTTATTTTAATTTCCTCTGCTTTATTTGTATAAAGTATTTCCATAATTTTTTTAGTATATTTTTTTTTTAATTTTCTTTTCTTTTTTTCTCGTTTTTCAATTCTAATTTTTTGAATCAATAATAATACAAATTGAAAAAAAGAAACTAATGCCAAAATAAGAATAAAAACATATAAAAATTTCATCAATAATTCCTTATTAACTAAATCAGTTAGCAACATCATTTACCACCAATATTTTAAGAATAAACTTAATCCTCTTCTAATATACAAATTCTCACGATTTTCATATATAAAATCTATACCAATACTAAGGTTCTCTTTAAACCTATATTCTGTTTCAACAAAATGAAAATATGAAGAAAATTTTTGGATATCACCTAAAGTTGTTAATCGTTCCGAAATTGTCCCAAAACCAAAACCATACTTAATTGACAATTTGCATATTATTTCTTTACTTACTGTAGTAACAAGACTATAACTGTTAGTTTTAGGAACTAAATATAATTTTTCTTCTAACATAAAATCCTTTGGTAAATATAAAATATATCCAGGGAAAAAAATATCTACATTTGAGTCTTTAAAATTCATATGATTATACCCAAAAGAGATTTCAAACTTATTTAAAGTTTGAAAAATCTCGAAACCGTATGTAGTTTTAGGTAAAAAACTGGCATCAGGGCTATAAGAAAAACTAAAATAGCCCCATCTTGTATTGCCAATATAAGGATAAATTTCCATATATAGCTGATTATCTTTCAATCCTAATCGTTCGAAATTTTTAGCACTTATTATAAATACCCACTGATTTAGATGTTGAGATAATTCTACTCCATATTCTTTTTCTGATTTTCTGTAGGATGGAGATAAATTAAAATATGAGTAATAAAATTTAAAATTATTAGGTTTAACTCTACAAAATAAATCTTTTTTTCTTTGCCAAATTTTTTCTTTAATCTCTTCTGGTTGTTCATAAAGATATTTTTTGGCTTCATCTATTTTTCTGTTTAAAATTAAAGCCTCTATATATAATTCTTTAAATCCAAGGTCTTCAGGATATAACGAAATAAGTTTTTTAAAAATTGATACCGCAGTTTGGTAATCTCTTTCTTTAAGATAAATCATTCCAAGGTTATACCCACTCTCATAAAGGTTTTTTTTAGAAAGAAATAATTCTTGATAAATTTTTTTTGCTGCTTCTGTGTTTCCTTCATCTTGATATTTTTTTGCTTGATCAAGTAACTTTGCAATTTCAACTTTTTCTATTTCTTTTTTTATATCTTCAGATTTAGTTATCGCATAACACTTCACAAGATAATTAAGTGATTCTTCATATTTTTTCTGCCAAAATAAAACCTCACCTAATAAAAATAAAATTTCAGAATTATTAGGATTGAATTTTTCTAGTTCTTTTAAAATTGCTTCAGCTTCAATAAAATTACCTAAAGAAATGTAGTTTTTTACCTTGATTATTTGTTCATCATAATTTAAAGTTTGTCCAAATATTAAAAAAGGAATAATTAAACTTAAAAAGAGTATAAATAATGTTATTTTAAATATTTTTGGATTTTTAAACATAGATTTTCTAAATTAAAAGGTTTTATGATGTAATCTTCGCAACCAAGTTCAAATCCTCTTTTGATGTTTTCTTCTTGTTTAAGGGCGGTAATCATTATTTTAAGAATATTTTTAGTTTTTTCTTTTATTTTTAATTTTTTAGCAACTTCAAATCCTGACATCTTTAGCAGATTAATATCAAGAAGAATTAAATCATAAAGGTTTTAAAAGATCTTTTTAATAGCCTCAAATCCATCAAAAGCGATATCTATTTCGTAGTCTTTAGTCTTTAAAGCTATTTGCAATATTTGTGATAATATTAAAACATCCTCAACAATCAAAATTTGCTTTTTTAAATTCATGCCATACAAATATTATCTTTTTTTTGGAAAAATTTGCATAATGTCCCTTTTAATTATATAAAAGTTTCTCTGGCATGGGCATACTATCCTCCAATTCACTCTCGTTAAATCTACTTAACCTCCTTAAGTTTAACCTCTCATTCAGCTCTTTCAAGATCAAATATAATGATCTTTCCATTGATCCTTCATCCGGAAATACCTTTATTACCTTTACCCTCTTTTTGTTTTGCTAATCTCTCAAATCTCATTACTTGTATAAATAAATAAACTGTCTTAGTATTTTTTGAATACCCTAAAAAGATTAATAGGGCATACGCTTTTTCTTCCCATATTTTTCACTATTTTAAAATATACCTATCCTATCTTCTCCCCTCAATCTTAATATACCCTCTTTAGGAGACTCCTCGCTCTTCGATCGATAACTCCTTCTTAAATCTTCCTCTATTAAAACCCTATCCTTCACTCGAACCTTATTTAAACTATTCCTTACCGTATGCAATACACAAAGTTACCATTCTGAAGCTGGATAAACCATCTTTATGCCATTTTCTATCCCAGATAAATCATGCTTAATAAAAAGTTGAACCTTCTTTACACCACGCCGGCTTAACTATTTTAAAGTTTTTCCCAATTTTTGGCACTTTCCCCTTCGGACCTAAATAGCCAAAATCCAAGTATTTCCCTTCTTCCATCAGGCTTTATCCCCAAAGCTAAATAAAAACTGGCTCCTTTGCTACTTCATTTTGACGAATAAATATATAAGTTGGTAGTGTCTTATTAATTGTGTAAAGACTTGAGAGGACAGGAAGGGCATGGTAGGTTCCCCTCCTTTCTGGTAGCTTTGGTTATTAACCATTGGGGAAATAACCATGACCATGTTGCTCTTCAAGTTTTAACTCAATTAATGATACACTACCTTCTCTAATCTTTGCGTTTTTAAATAAAATAGTGAGCTAATAACCATTATACTCAAACTTAAGGCAAAGGAAAGGAGTTTTATACCTAAGATATCAACCAAAAAACCTGAAAAGAGCTGACCTATAGGAACGGTCCCAGTGAAGGCAAAGGTAAAAAGGCTCATTACCCTACCCCTGAGGCCCTCAGGAGTTAATCTCTGTAAGCTTGAATTTATTATCGGAAAGAAGTTGGTGAAGCTAAAGCCCATTAAAAATATACCCAAAATGCTAAAGACTTTATGTTGGCTTAAGGCTATCAAAAGGAGAGATAAAGAAAAAAGAAGTTGGGTAAGCCAGACCCTTTTACAGACGTTTTGACTTTCAGAAGCTCTTAAACCAAGGCTTAAGGCACCAAACATAGCACCGCAACCAAGGATGCTCGATAGTAAACCATACTCAAAAGCTTTGCCTGAAAAAGCTTCAACAGCCAATCTTGGTAAAACTATGGGAAAAGAAACACCCAAAAAAGAAAAGACCGCAACTTGCAGAATAAGAAAATAGGTAAGCTTTACCTGCCGTAAAAACTTATAAAGCTCAGAAAAATCCTTCTTTAATGACCTTTTCTTAGAGATACAAAGTTCTGTATTTTCAGGTTCTATCCTTCTTAGAAAGACAATGAAGGGTAAGTAAGAGAGGGCATTCAACCAAAAATTAACCGCGGGAGAAAAAAGGGACATAAGATAGCCTCCAAGGGATGAGCCTAAAATTCGTGAGGTATGGAAGGAAAGGGCTTGAAAGGATAAGGCTTGGGTTAGATATTCTGGAGGAACGATGTTTAAAATGCAAACTTGCCTTAAAGGCATGTCAGCGGCTGATAAAATTTGACCAATCAAAGTTAACAAAGCCACAATATAAAGATTAAACTCAAATAAGCTAAAGAAAATTCCAAGAAAAAGGGGAGGTAAAATAGAAAATAATAGAATACTACGGAAGAGCCTCCAGCGATCCAGTCTATCGATGATCGAGCCGGCAAAGAGCGTAAAAATAACTCCGGGCATGGTAGTTAAAAGGGAGAAAAGACCAAGCTTTGCGGATGACCCTGTATTTATATACACCAGCCAATGGACAGCTGTATTCTGAACCCAAGAACCCAAAAAGGAAAGAAAATGTCCTAAGAGAAAAAGTCTAAAATTTTTAATTTTAAAAACTTCAAAAGGAATTTTTATCCCCCCTCTTTACAAAATTTAATTTAGGGTTATCCTGTCCTTCAAGAAATTTTAAAGGAGGTAGTGTATCATGTTTAGAGGTAAGGTGAAGTGGTTCGATGAGAAGAAGGGGTATGGTTTCATCTCCAAGGAGGATGGCGGTGATGTGTTTGTTCACTACACTGCCATCGACATGCCTGGCTTCAAGACCCTGAAGCAAGGTCAAACTGTAGAGTTTGAAGTTGTTCAGGGTCCAAAGGGCGAACAGGCTTCTAAAGTTAGGGTCGTCAAAGAATCAGCCTAATTCTCAACAAGAAAACCAAAGGAGGGGGCACCCCCTCCTATCCTATATGCTCCGAAGTAGTACCCTTCGGGTTCAGGTTCCCCCTTCTCAAATTGTTTACCTTAAATTTTTACTTGAGGGGTACGACCATCTTGCTTTGCCCGTCGTAGTAGATGGTAAAAAGGCAGAAATTAAACTCCTTATCCATCCAACGGAGCTTGAAATCCTTGTTAGTCTTATCAAAGAAGAATTCCCATCAGCAATAATTTTAAGGGACGAGGAGGACGGGTGTTCTGGCTCTATCTAACACATAGTTTGCAACGCTTCCTAAGAAGAGCCTATCAATAAGGGTTTTCTCTGACCTACCAAGGATTACAAGGGTTGCCTCTTTCTCCGAAGCTAAATCTAAAACTATTTCTTGTGGTTCACCAAGAAGGATAAGCCTTTCAACTTTTTCTGTGTTTTCAAAATAATTTTTCAATAAATTCTCAAGCTTTTGAGACATTTCCTCTTCCAAAGCCTTCATTCTCATTTTATCTGAGCCTTCAACCTTTGCTGATGGGATAACATACACAACCGTACCCTGTTCAAACACATCCTTAAGCCTGTAAAAAAATTCTAAAGCTCTAAGAGATGGCGGAGAAAAATCTATGGCCACAAGTGGTCTCTGGAAGAGGTTCTTGTTTTCTATTTCTAAATCCTCTTCTTTAAGTTTGTATTTAAAAACAAGGGTTGGCACCTTTACCTGCTTTAAAATTTCTTTTGTCCTTGAGCCCACAAAAAGGGTTTCCCTTTTCTTTTTCCCAAGGACTAAAAGGTCAACCTTTTCTTCCTCGCAAACCGCAGGAATATCGTAAACAGGGTCTCCCACTTTGATTATGGTTCGGTAATTAAGACCGGAAGCCCTTATCTCCTTTCCCCAGACCTCAAACCGTAGCTCTGCCGCTTCCTTCAATCGATTGGCTTCTTCCTCTAAATAGCCAAAGGGAAAGACATAGGAAACATCCTCACGAGGAATGATATGAAGAAGTATAATCTCTTCAAGCCCTGCCTTCTTCAGAACGAAAAGCTCTTTTAAAGCTTGAAGAGATAGGTCGCGAAACTTTGTGCAGTAAAGTAGGCGTTTTATACTCATCTCTCAACCTCTAAAAAATATTAAGCTCAATAAGACAAACAAAGGGAAAAGAATGGGAAGGGAATATTTAAACACATAGCCAAAAAAGCTTGGCATAGGTATTCCTCTTTCTTCAGCGATTGATTTTACCATAAAGTTTGGAGCATTACCAATATAGGTCATAGCACCCCAGAAGACCGCCCCACAAGAGATGGCAAGCAAATACTTTGGATGCTCCTTTATGAGAAGAGAAAGAGCAGTCCCCTCAGGTAGTCCTTGATAGAATTTACCAAGAAGGGCATAAAGAAAGGTTAAATAGGTTGGTGCATTATCTAAAAAAGCAGAAAACACCCCAGCCCCATAAAAATAGTGATATGGCTTATCCATCCCATGAATTAGAGGACCAAATGCTCCTTTTTCACCGGAAAGAAGGATCTGCACCACTGGGATCATTGTAATAAAAAGCCCAAAAAAGATTATAATAACCTCTTTGATAGGATGCCATGAAAACTCATTCTTAGCTTTTATCTCGTAAGGAGTAATTAAATGAGATATCGCAAGAATTCCTAAAAGTAATAGGTCTCTAAGGATGGAATTAAGGCTTAGATCAATGCCGAAAAAATTAACCTTTGGTAGGTTAGCCTTCCCGGAAAAAAGAAGAACGGCTATTATCAAAAAAATGAGAAAAAGATTGTATAAGCCTTGGATATGAAATGGGGCTTTCTGCAAAGGGATATTCTGTTTTCTTTCATTTAAATAAAAGTGTCTGTCCAACAAATAGTATATTAAAAGTAGAGGTAGGCAAAGAAAAAGCATAGGGAAAAGAAGGTTCAAGGTCCAAAAAAAGGGAACACCTTTTAGATAGCCGAGGAATAGCGGTGGGTCGCCAAGGGGAGTTAAGGAGCCCCCGATGTTCGAAACAAGGAAGATAAAAAAAACTACCATAAAATCCCTTTTCTCTCTCCAAGCGTTTGCCCTAAGAAATGGACTAATAAGCACCATTGAAGCGCCGGTTGTCCCCATCAGACTTGCTAAAGGCGCGCCAAAGGCTAAGTAAAGCGTGTTTGTTAATGGGGTCCCTGAAAGGAAATTACTCACATAGATTCCGCAAGAAACAACATAAAGAGCCGAAAGAAGGATGATGAAGGGTAGATACTCCTCAAGCAGCACATGAAAGACAAGATAAACACCCTCTAATCGCAGGTAGTAAAGTATAACTAAAATCCCAAAACTTGCCCAAAAAAGAGTTATCTTCCCAAAATGATGATGCCAAATCCTTGGACGAAGGAGGGGGAAAATAGCGATTGAGGTTAACATCCCTAAGAAAGGAATGACAGTATAGATTGGCAAGAGTTCGCCAAAGGAATTTGCCATTTAAAATAAATCTTTTAATTTAGCGAATACCTTAGATGGTTTACAAAGCTCGGCTTTAATGATAGAAAAAAGGCGCTCTTTTGCCCTCTCAAGGTCATCGTTTATGACCACATAGTCATAAAAACCAGCAAAGGATAGCTCAAACCTTGCTCGTTCAAGCCTTTCTTTTATCTTTTCTTCACTTTCTGTCCCACGGGAGATGAGCCTCTTTTTAAGGGTTTCAAAATCAGGTGGGGCGATGAAAATAGTGACAGCCTTTTCTCCGAAGTAAGATTTGAGCTTCCCTGCTCCTATAACCTCGACGTCAAACACAAGGTGCTTGCCTAAGGTATTAGCTTTAGTAATCTCCCCCTTTGAAGTCCCATAATAATAGGAATGAACTTTTACCCATTCTAAAAAATCTCCTCGTTCTATCATCTCAAGAAAGGTTTTCTCCTCAACAAAATAATAGTCTTCTCCGTCCTTCTCGTTATGCCTTGGGGGTCTCGTGGTATGAGAAATTGAAAAATAAAATTCTTCCTTGGGTAAAAAAGAAAGAAGGGTGCTTTTTCCGACCCCAGATGGTCCGGAAACGATGATGGTCAAAAGGTTGCTATTCATTTTCCTCATCTTTAAGCTTTGTTACATCGCTTAAGAACCTTTGGGCAATTGTCTCAGTTTGAATGGCGGTAAGGATAACATGATTGCTATCGGTGATGATGATGGAGCGGGTCTTGCGTCCCTGTGTAGCATCAATCAACCGATGCGCTTCCTTTGCTTCCTCCCTTAGCCTTTTCATGGGCGCTGAATTGGGGTTTACGATAGCAATAATCCTGTCTGCCACAACGAAATTACCAAACCCAATGTTAACAAGCTTACCCGTCCTCTCCATCCTCTCCCCCTGCAAATTTTTGAAAATTTTTTAATAATTGTAACAAACTTTAAGCTTTTTGTCAAAGGTTATCTTTTTTTAATCCTCTTTTACGCTTACCTAAAATTTTTAAACCAAAATCCTTAACAAAAAGAAAAGGACCAATAAGGATGTAAATTAGCACCACAACAAAAAGTATTACCGGGGGTTTGCTTGCCGTTAGGATGAAAAGAAAAAGAAATAAAACAAGAAAGTAAAAGGTGCTCAATCCCTTTAGACGAAAATCTTTAAGGCTTGGATATCGAAGTGGGGAAACCATAAGAAAGGACACTATGCAGACCAATAAAAGAAGGGGATAGCTCCGTTCTTCTGGCTCAATCCCTAGAAATAATAGAAGAAGAACGGTTGAGGCAATAAGAGCACCCCCAGCAGGAGAAGGAAGCCCCTCAAAATGAGATAAAGAGGATGTTTTTACATTAAACCTCGCAAGCCTAAGAGCTGTGCAGGCTGCATAGAGAAAAGAGACAAGGAACCCCTGTCTTCCAAAAGCTGAAAGAGAAAATTGGTAGATGAGAAAGGCTGGAGATACTCCGAAGGACACCATGTCAGCTAAGGAATCTAGCTCTTTGCCAAATTTAGTAACCTGTGCGCTCAAACGGGCAAGCCTTCCGTCTAAAATATCGAAAAAAATGGCAAGGAAGATGGCTATAGCGCAAGCCTGAAATTCACCTTCAGAGGCTGAATATAGGGCATAGTACCCACAGAAAAGGTTTAAAAGGGTAAAGATGCTCGGAAGATACTTCATCTTCTCAAAGGAAGCCGAGCGATCGGCGTTTCACCGGCAAAGACCTTATGTCCCTCTTTAACCAGGATTTCAGCATTGATAGCTGGAAAGAAAACTTCAACCCTTGAGCTAAACTTGATCAAGCCTATGATGTCACCGGCTACAAGCTCATCTCCTGGCAAAACAAAGCTTTTAACCCTTCTTGCAACAAGCCCTGCCACCTGCACAACCCAAACGGGCACTCCATCGTCTCTCTCGATCAGATAGACCTGCTTTTCGTTCCTTTGAAAGGCAGAATCTGAAAAAACTGGCTTTTTTTCTCCTTTAAGATAGATAGTGTTTATAACTCGACCTTGGACCGGACTGCGAGTCACATGAACATCCCATAGTCTCATAAAAATTCCCACTCGATAAAGGGGTTCATCCCACCATTCAGGCCTTTTCTCCACATCAACCTTCACAACCTTCCCGTCAGCTGGAGAGAGTAGATAATCTGGGTTTAGGATACCCTGCCTATCGGGATTGCGAAAGAAAAAGGCGTTAAGCATTGATAAGGAAAGACAAGCGAGTCCTAAACGCTTCTTACCAGCTCCGAAGAGGAGCCCACCTAGTAGGGCTGGAGCAAGAACATAGGGATAGCCTTCCTTGTGGATCATGACTTTTTAACCGAGGGGAATAGCTCTTCGTTGGTATGGGGTAAAAAGAGAGCCGCCATATAGTAATCCATATACTGCGGATGCCCGGAGAGCTCAACATGGGTCATCATCTGAGCAATCCTATTCAACTCAAGTAGCTTTTCTTTAGAAAGCAGGGCTTTCTTTGCCCCTTGAAGGCTTGTATTTCCAAGGAAGAAAAACCTATCCCGAGGAAGGTCTGGCAAAAGACCGATGGTTACCGCATCCTCAAGGTCTATGTAGCTACCAAAGGTCCCGGCTAAGAACACTCTTTTCAAGTCAAATATGCTTAGCCCAGCCGATTCAAGCAACATCTGATAGCCGGCAAACATCGCACCCTTGGCCCGCATGAGATTATCAATATCTGCTTCGGTAAAGACTATATCATGCTCAAGGGCTGATTCTTCTTTAAACACAAGCACATACTCGTAGCCTTCCTCTCCCTTCCTCACTCGAGGATGGTCAATGTCTCTACGGAATTTTCCAGACCGGTCGATCAAACCTACCTTGAAAAGCTGAGCTAAAAGAGAGATTATCCCTGAACCGCAGATCCCCTTTGGTCTTTGCTTACCAATGGTTAGGATCATCGGCTCAAAGGTCTCGGGGTCGATATGAACCCTCTCTATAGCCCCTGATGTTGCCCGCATTCCATGCTTTATTCCTCCACCTTCAAAGGCAGGACCTGCTGAGCAGGCAGCACACATCAAAAAGTCCCTGTTTCCTACGACAATCTCCCCATTAGTTCCAAGGTCAACAAAAAGGGTTAGATCCTCCTCAATGGCGATAAGACTTGCTAAGACACCAGCGGTGATGTCTCCTCCAACATAGCTTGCCACTGAAGGTGAAAACTGAAAGACCGCTGAATAGGGACTAAAGCCAATTTCTTTGGCTAAAAGCGGTGGATAGTATTGAGCAACGGGCACATAAGGATGTTCCCTTAAATACCGAGGCTCAAGCTCTAAAAATAGATGGGTCATAACCGTGTTTCCAGCAAGGGAAAAAAGCTTAACCTCTGATGAGGACCTCCCTGCCTGCTTTAAAAGCTCTTCCGTAAGCACATGGATCTTTTCCTTAACCCTCTCAGAAAGAAGTTTTAGCCCATTCTTTTTCTTGCAAAACTCAATTCGGCTTATAACATCTTCGCCAAAACTTATCTGAGGGTTATAATCAGAGGTTTGAGCTAAAACCTCTCCGGTTGAAAGGTCTACAAGCTCAAGCTGCAAAGTGGTTGTCCCAAGGTCTATGGCTACACCAAGGGGACTAATTTCAGGTTTATCTAGATCAAAAAGAAGTTTATATTCTGTAAAAGGGTCTTCATACCAAAAAAAGGTAGCACGAAAGGCTTGAGCCCTAAGAACATGGGGAAGCTTCCTTAAGAATTCAAACTCAACCTTAAAATTATCACCTCCGTAAGGCTTTAGAGCAAGAAGGACGCGAGATAGGTCTGGCATGTTGTCTTCAAGGGATGGTGGTTTTAGAGAAAGAGACGCCCAGTTGAGAGGAGAATGTAAAGGAAAGCTTTCTTTCCTTTCTATGGCTTTAGCAAGGACCCTATCCTTCCTTAAAAGGGCTTTCCGGTCGTATTTACTCTCAACGGGAATGCGAATTACCACATCAGTCAAAGGGATAGTTGTGCAAGCCTTATAGTAAACCCCATCAACCTTTTCGCCCTGAACCTCTCCCCTCTCAAGGATAACCTTACATTTACCGCAGGCACCTAAACCACCGCAGCTTGCGTTGATGTGGATACCAAGCCGCATGGCAAGCTCAAGGATGGTCTCGTATGGATAGGCGTCAGCGGTAACTTGATAGGGCTCAAAGATGACCTTTGGCATGGCTTCCTTTTAAGTCCCCTCCTCCCATGAAGAAAGGTATCTCTCCTGCTCTGGGGTTAGCTCATCGATCTTTATCCCCATGGATGATAGTTTAAGTTTTGCAACCATTCTATCTATCTCGGGAGGCACTGGATAGACCTTCCTTTCGAGTTTCCCTTTATTCTTTATCAGGTATTCAACGGAGAGGGCTTGGTTGGCAAAGCTCATGTCCATGACTGCAGAGGGATGCCCCTCGGCACAGGCAAGGTTGACGAGCCTACCCTGCGCAAGAAGGTAGATCCTTCTTCCGTCCTGTAAGGTATACTCCTCGACCTCAGGCCTAATGATTCTTACGCTTTTTGCCAACTCTCTTAGGGCTGGGATATCTATCTCCACATCAAAATGCCCAGAGTTAGCAATGATAGCCCCGTCTTTCATCTTAAGAAAATGTTCGCGCCTAATGACTGATTTGTTTCCAGTTACAGTGACAAAAAAATCGCCAAGCTTTGCAGCCTCATCCATCGGCATGACTAAATAACCATCCATCACTGCCTCAAGGGCTTTAAGAGGGTTAACCTCAGTAACAATTACCCTTGCCCCCATACCTCTTGCCCTCAGGGCTAACCCCTTTCCGCACCAGCCGTATCCGCAGACTACAAAGTATGAGCCAGCAAGAAGCCTATTTGTCGCCCTGAGTATTCCGTCGATGGTTGATTGCCCAGTGCCATACCGATTATCAAAAAGATGCTTCGTTAAAGCATCGTTTACGGCTATAATAGGATAAAGAAGCTTCCCCTCGGTAGCTAGTGCCCTAAGCCTTATAACTCCCGTTGTAGTTTCCTCTGTCCCTCCGATAATCTCGGCTGCCTGCCCTGGTCTTTCTTTATGAAGGGTTGAAACAAGGTCTGCTCCATCGTCTATGGTTATATGGGGCTTTGCATCAAGAACCGCTTTAATGTGCTTATAATAAGTGTCCCTGTCCTCGCCCCTTATGGCAAAGACTGGAACTTTAAAATGCTTAACCAAGGCAGCTGCTACCTCATCCTTGGTTGAAAGAGGGTTTGATGCGCAAAGATAAACCTCTGCCCCTCCTTCCTTAAGAGTTCTAACAAGGTTTGCAGTTTCCGTCGTAACATGAAGACACGCTCCAATCCTCACGCCTTTCAAAGGCTTTTCAACAGCAAACCTCTCCCTAATCTGCCGTAAAACTGGCATGTCCATCTCTGCCCATTCAATAAGCCTTAGCCCTTTATCAGCCAAAGAAAGGTCTTTAACATGAAACTCCATTTTAGCCCCCTTTATTTATCAAACCCAGCAAGCTCTTTTATCTTTTCTACCATATCAAGCTTTTCCCAAGTAAACTCAGGCTCGTTCCTTCCAAAGTGACCATAGCAGGCTGTTTTTCGATAGATAGGTCTTCTAAGGTCTAAGTACTCGATCATGTGCTTTGGCCTAAAGTCGAACAGTTTGTTGATGATGTCCAAGATCTTCTCAACAGGGATGGTTTCAGTTCCGTAGGTGTTGACATTTATGGCTAAAGGCTCTGGTATCCCAATAGCATAGGCAACTTGTACCTCAAGCTCACGAGCAACTCCTGCGGCAACGAGGTTTTTGGCTACATACCTGGCATAGTAAGAAGGTGTTCTATCAACCTTCGTTGGATCCTTACCAGAAAAAGCGCCACCGCCATGATGACCTCTTCCACCGTAGGTGTCAACAATGATCTTCCTTCCTGTCATGCCACAATCAGCAAGCGGCCCTCCAATGACGAACCTTCCCGTCCCGTTGATGATAATCCGAGTATTAGGCTTTAAATGCTCTGGGGCAATCACCTTTTTTATAACTTCTTCATAAATGGCTTCGCGAAGCTCCTTTAAAGTTACCGTAGGGTCATGTTGAGCAGCAATAACTATGGTATGCACATCAACGGGTTTTCTATCTTCGTATCTAATAGTCACTTGAGTTTTACCATCTGGTCTAAGAAAAGGTAAAATACCTTTTTTCCTTACCTCAGCAAGCCTCATCGCTAATTTATGAGCATACCAGATAGGCATGGGCATGTAGTCTGGAGTTTCGTCGCAGGCATAACCAAACATCAACCCCTGATCTCCTGCTCCAATCTCACCATCCCGTTCAATTCCCATAGCAATGTCAGGGCTCTGCCTATCTATGCTTATGAGCACAGCACAGGTCTGCCAATCAAACCCAAGGTCAGAATGGTTGTATCCTATCTCTTTGACCACGCCACGGGCCACCGTAGCATAATCTATCCTTGCTTCTGTTGTTATCTCCCCGGCAATTAAGATCATACCAGTGTTTACTAAAGTCTCGCAGGCTACTCGTGCGTATGGGTCTTTCTCTAAGATAGCATCAAGTATGGCATCTGATATCTGGTCTGCCACCTTATCTGGATGCCCTTCTGTTACAGACTCTGAAGTGAAAAGAAAGTTCCTCGCCAACATCTTAACCCTCCCTCTTAGTTTGTTAGAGTTAGAGAATAAATTTAATATATTTAGAAAATTTCACAAGGAGAAACGAGACTTTTTATCAAAGGTAATAGAAAATTGTATCAAGAATTACTTAAACGTATTATCTCGAGCGTAGCAACCCCCTCTAAGTTGGTTCGAAGCCCAAAGAGGTGAGTATTTCGCAATTTTTTAGAGCTTTAATAAAAATTATCAATTACTTTATCTCTACTCATTGAAAAAATTTATTGGTTTTTAGGGTAGTTAGCTGATAAATTTTAGAAAAAAGAGGGAGGTTTGAGCCAAATGAAAACCGTAGACGCAAGAGGGTTGCCCTGTCCTCAACCTGTAATTCGCACAAAAGAAGCCCTGGATGAAATAAATCAAGGTGAAACTTTAACAGTTCTAATCGATAGCGAGGTTTCCTTAGAAAACATAAAAAAATTTCTTTCAGTCCAGGGTCATAAGCTTCTTGAAGAAAAGAAGAAAGGCGATGTATACGAGCTAACAATTGAAAAAGGAACAAGCCCTGGCGTATCCTACGAGATAACCTGCCCGGTTAGCGTTGAAGAAAAGCCAAAAGAACTATTTTTAATCATCGCTACCGATGTGATAGGTAGGGATGAGGAGTTGGGCAGGATCCTTATGAAAGGCTTTCTTGAAACCCTACTTGTAAGCAATGATCTACCGCAAAGGATGTTTTTTATGAACACCGGAGTTAAGCTCACAACTGAGGTTGATTATGCGGTAGACATCTTAAAAAAACTTGAAGAAAAAGGGGTTGAGATTTTTTCCTGTGGAACCTGTTTAAAATATTATCAGCTTGAAGATAAACTAAGAGTTGGAAAGAGAGGAGGAACTGATATGTATCTATCAGGGATGATTGATTATAAAAAGGTGATTTTTATAGGCTAAATCTTGGCAAGATGCTTGAAAGCCTTTTGCCCAATATCTCTGCGGTAGAAAGCTCCGTCAAAATGGATAAGTGCACAAGCTTGATAAGCCTTATCAATGGCTGAGCTCAAGGTTTCTCCAAACGCTGTAACTCCAAGAACCCTGCCCCCATTCGTGTAAAAAGAGTCTCCCTCTTTTTTAGTGCCAGCATGAAAAACTATAACTCCGGGTAACTCCTTTGCTTTATCAAGCCCAGTAATTAGCTTTCCTTTTTCATATGACCCTGGATAGCCCTTGCTTGCCATCACAACGCAGACCGCCCAATCTTTACTTTCTTTTAGTTCTACTTCAGCCAATTTGCCCTCAAATGTCCACTCTATAACTTCAAGCAGGTCGTTTTCAATTCTTGGAAGGATGGCTTGAGCTTCAGGATCACCAAGTCTGCAGTTAAACTCAAGGACATAAGGGGTATCGTTTGCGATCATGAGCCCTGCATAGAGAAAACCAAAATAAGGATGCCCCTCCTTTTTCATGGTTTTAAGAATAGGGGCTATGACCCTATCTGATATAGCTTCCCGTAACCTTGGTGTGATCAAAGGTGCAGGGGAGTATGCTCCCATACCCCCTGTGTTTGGTCCCTCATCATTGTCAAGAAGCCTTTTATGGTCCTGAGAGGTAGGTAAAACCTTGAAGGTTTCTCCGTCGGTAATAACTATAAAAGAAGCTTCCTCACCGCTTAGCTTTTCTTCTATGACAACCATCCTCCCAGCATCGCCAAAAATACGCTCCTCCATAATCTTTTCGATAGCTTGATAGGCTTCATCCAAGGTATCACAAACAAAGACTCCTTTACCAGCGCATAAACCATCAGCCTTGATCACAATTGGAGCACCCTTTTTCTCAACATAAGCCCTTGCCTTTTCCGGGTCATCAAACACGGCAAAGTTTGCGGTAGGGACGCAAGCCTTTTTCATCATCTCCTTTGCAAAGGCTTTACTCCCCTCAATTTGAGAAGCGCTCTTACTTGGTCCGAAAACTTTAATACCCCTTTCTTGAAGAACATCAGCTACTCCTTTAACTAATGGCTCCTCTGGACCTGGGACAACAAGGTCTATGCCTTCAGCCCTACAAAATTGGGCTAACTTTTCAAAATCCTTTAAATCAATGACTTGAGGTATTTCTGCGACCTCCGTTATACCACCATTACCCGGAATGCAGTAAAGCTTTTCTATCCTCTTACTTTTCTTTAAAGCCCAGCAAAGGGCATGCTCTCGTCCGCCTCCTCCAAGGACAAGAACCCTCATAAATTAGCCCCTTTTTAGCTTTTTTTCGGTGAAGATAAAAGCTGAGAACAAAGCACATTTCATAAGGTCTGAAGGAACAAAAGGAATAACCGTAAGAACTAAGAGCTCTTTTAAGATATTTACTAATCCTTGCTGAGAATATCCTGCTAAAAACCAAAGGGTTCCAAAGAGATAAACGAGGAGGTGTCCAAGTAGAGCTACAAGAAAGGTAGATACAGGGTTGTTTAGTAAACCACGTTCTTTTGCAAAGGATACAAAATAAACCATAAAGAAGAAGCCGATTAGATATCCTCCAGTTGGACCAGAAAGGATTAAGAGCCCACCTTTTCCACCTGCAAAAAAGGGAAGCCCCATCGCACCAAGTATTAAATAAAGAGCTACTGTCCCTAAGGCTAAAGGCAAGGTAAGATAATAGGCTATAAAAAGTAAACCAAGAGTTTGAAGAGTTAACGGGACAGGGGTAAATGGTAGCGGAACCTTGACCTGACTTAACAGGGCAAGAAGAATGACAAATCCAAGGGAAGTTAAAATTGACTTTGCTTTGAACACCGAAAGCACCTTTTCCATGATTGTCTTCTCCTCTTCTTTGGTAAGGGTAATTATAACATTTTATTTTCTATTTAGTCAAGCTGGCCTATGGGCTCACTTACGGTCACCTCGAGCCTCCTTTATCACTATGAACTAAAGGACGAGTTTCTTTTTTTGTTCCATAAATAATATAAAAATTTTCCGCTTTGACCACCGAGAATGATTAGGAAATATCACACCGCGCGAAGTAAGAGGTCCCTCGATATCGTTACCGCACAAAACGATTATACTAAATTTTACTTAGCTATAAGGAAGACAGAAAGCAATACAAATAACGCCAAGATTATTAAACAAAATAGTGTAGCTTTATGTATAAAGCTAAAAATCATCAAATTAATCAAAGAAATAAAAATATACGCTATCAATGAGCTTCCTATGGCCTTTGGTTGATTAACAGGGGAGTAGAATTTAAGATATATATGTATACACCATAAACTTATAAAAAAGCTAACAAAAAGATAGTAAAATCTGAACATAAATTCTAACATAACTTCTTTAGTTGATTTTCCTACTTTTGATAAATATTGTAATCTCTGATAGAGCTCTTCGATAGTTAAAAATTTTAATGTTTTTTCAGTCACGACTAAAGTAGATGGATTGAATGGTAAAGATCTTTCCTGCTTATCAAACTTTTTAGGCACAAAATTTTCACTTCTTTTTTGAACAATAGGCTTTTCAAGAATCCAGCTTCCGTTAGAATACAACATCGTCTCTGCCCAAATTATCTCTTCTATTTCGCCTTTTTGATCAATAGTAAGGTATAAAACATCCCCAAGATACTCTGCATTAGGCTCAAGAGGTCGTGCGATTAAAAAGTAATTTTCACCTTCAAAAAACAATTTCTTTTTTAAAAAAACTAATTCCTTTTTTTTTCCCAAAACTTTTCTTTCCCATACATCAACTGCATTCTGAAAGGCTAAGGGTGAAATATAGTTTAACAATATTCCAGAGAAAAAATTAAATAAGAACACAGATAGGAAGAGAATTTTATAGACAGTTCTCCTTGAATAGCCTAAGGAAAGCAAAGCCAAAAGCTCTTTTGTTCTAGTTAAATAAAACATGGTCAGGATGGTAGAAAAGGCTAATAAATAAGGGAATACTTGATAAAAATTAACTATACCTTTCCAAAAGAGATACTCTAAAAAGATAATGAACGGTTTTCTATATACTGAAAAAGTTGAATAACGCTCAAAAAAATCTATAACATTAAAAAAGATAAAAGCTATAGGTAGAAGAAATAAATTAATTTTTAAAAGCTCTTTAAATAAAAATTTAGTTGAAACTTTCATAGATAAGTAGCACCTTTTTTCTTAATATAAACATAAGAAATCCAGATTACTAAGGATATGCTTATGAAAAAGAGAAAGAACCCAACTAAAGGATGAAATTTGCCAGTTTCAGAAAAGGAGGTGCAGAAATTATAAAATCCAAAGAATAATAAATAGAAAAGAGAACCGATAATAAACAACAGAGTTCGTTGGGGAGCGTATATGATTAGACCTAAGAAAAAGGCTTGGAGCAACAAAAAAAGAGAGGTCAGCGGATAAAAAATTCTACCGTATAACTCAGTCATATATCTATAAATTTTTCTTTTATCTTTTTCTTTTTGGATAGTCTCTTTAAGCTCAGAAAGTGTCATTTCTCCTCTTTTAATGTAGAAATCCTCTTTTTTTAACCCTTCTGTATCAAAAGATATTTCATAATACTTAAATTCCATAACTTCTATGCTACCGCTAGCCTCTTTAAAAAAAGCATTCCCTTTTTCTAATATAAGCATCCCTTGTTTCAGCACCAAAACCCCGCTTTTCGCAAAGTATATTCCTTTTTTCTCTTGTGTATCTTCTAAAACAAGAGTATCGTATAACCTCGTGCTACCATTTTCTAAAGTCCTTTTCGCGTATAAAACTAGAGTATCTCTTATTGGAAATGGAGTCCTCTCTGGAATACTGCTTTCCATTAAACCTTTATACAAATTTACTTTCAAATCCTTTTGTAATCTTTTTGATAGAGGAACTACCTCCATAGTCAAAAATAAAAGAAGAAAAAAGATCTTAAAACTGAAAAGAAAAATTACTTTTAAAAAGTGCTTTAAACTATAACCTAAAGAGAATAGTGCAAGAATTTCTCTTTCATATTTCATTCTTTGGACTACAAAAAGAATGCTTAAATAGGCCGAAAGTAATAAAGAAAAAGCAGATATTTCACCAATTGATGTTAAAAAAATAATAATTATGTTGAATAAAGATAGTTGAAACTGACTAAGTTCAGTAAATATTAAAGTTGCTCTAATAGTGCCAATGAACAATAGAAGCAGACAAAAAATTATAACAGTATGATATAGATATTCTTTAATTTGATAAGAGTAAAAGAGCCTCATTCTTAACCAAGCCCTGCATCAAGGATTAACATGCTAAGAAAACCTATCCCGAAGCCAAGGCTTGCAAAATCTGGGTTTTCCAATTTTTGTGCTGTAGGCAATATTTCTTCTATTACCACGAAGATCATAGCTCCTGCAGCTAAGCTCATTGCATAGGGTAAAAGAAACTTTGATATATCTATGAGAAAAGCCCCCAACAGAGAAAATATAGGTTCAACGCTAGCTGAAACAAATCCGTAGAAAAAGCTTTGAAATTTCGAAAGACCAGCAGCTCTAAAGGCTAAAGCTAAAGCTATCCCCTCTGGTATGTTTTGAATTCCTATCGCTAAAGCAAGCTCAAGAGTAAGGGAAACTCCAACGGCTAATTCCTCTGGTATGTTATGTATAGTAACAGCTAAAAATAAGAGCACGCTTTTCTTAAGTTGTATTGCTGGACCCTCCTTTTCTAAAGAACTCACGCCAGGATGCAAATGAGGTGTGATCATATCAAGCAATCTAAGGATCGCTACTCCGAGGATAAAACCGAAACTAAGCTTCAATGCAGAAATTATCGACCCCTCTCCAAAGATTTTGATAGAAGGTAAAATCAACGAAAAGAAGCTTGCTGAGACCATTACACCTCCGGCAAAACCAAGAGAAAGACAGAGAAACTTACGAGGATTGCCCCTCGTCAAAAAGATTAAGCTTGCACCTAAACCAGTTAAAAGAAAAGTTAGCAGTCCATAGTATAGAGCTTTTTCCATGAAGACCAGAACTCCAAGCTAAGACAGATTTGCAGAATTGGAACGCTCTAACACCACTGTGACCGGACCATCGTTTATCAACTCAACTTCCATGTGAGCTCCAAAAACACCAAGCTTTGACTTTATTCCTCTTTGTTCGATCAAATCTCTTAGCTTGAGAATTAAGCCTTCGGCAAGCCTTGGTTCCTCTGCCAAATGGAAACTCGGCCTTGTGCCCTTCTTAAGGGTTCCGCAAACGGTAAAATTGGACACTATTAAAACCTCGCCAACCACATCCTTCACACTAAGGTTAAACTTACCTGCTTCATTGCTAAAGATGCGCAAGCTCACAATCTTATCGGCAAACCAGTTTATTATCCTGTCGTCATCACCCTTTTCAACGCAAACCAGCACCAAAAGCCCTCTGTCAATGCTACTAATAGTCCTTCCTTCTACACGAACCTCAGCCCTTTTAACCCTCTGAATTACCGCCTTCAAAATCCTTCTTCTCCTTTCTTACCCTTAAGTTTGTCGAGATATTCTTCCCATTCCCAAGGGAGTAAAGTCTTTTTTTTAGTATTGCATTCCCTACAGGCTGGAACAATGTTTTCTCGCGATGAAGTTCCACCAAGGGCAAGGGGTATTCTATGGTCCATGGTTAGTTCTTCCCTCGGAACTTTGCGACCACAATAATAGCAAATCCCTTTTTCAAGCTTCCTCCTCCACCACCGCGTATCTTTAAGCCTTCTTGCTTTCTCCCTCTCAATTTTAATAAACTCTTCTTTAGTAAGATGCTTCATGTGCTTGCCTTTTTTCATAGTAACACCACCGTGAATCTACTAAGAAATATTTTGAGCCTCTTTTACCTTTACTTCCATCATTTTTACTACCTCTTCAATGCTTAGGGTGCTATTGTCAATAACTATAGCTCCTTCAGGTATGCTTAGGGGAGCAACCTCCCTTTTGGAATCAAGCTCGTCTCGCCTAAGGATCATCTTTTTAGTCTCAAGGGCATCATAGCCCTTTAAATCCTTAGCCCTTCTTTTGGCCCTAACCTCTACATCGGCATCCAAATAGAATTTAAGGGTTGCCTTTGGAAAAACAACGCTACCCATATCTCTACCCTCAGCAACAACCTTCCTCCCCTTAACCAAGCTTCTTAAATATTCATTTACCATTTCCCTCACCACAGGTAAAGCCGAAACTCGGGAAACCCATTCTTCTACCTCTCGCTCTCTCAGCTCATCCTTCAAGGGTTTGCCGTTCAAATACAAAATTGTTCCTTCAGAATTTAGCTTAACTTCAAGATGTTTGAAAACATTTTGAATAATTATTCTCTGCTCCTTTTCAGACAACAAGAGAAAATCTGACACGGATACTTCTGAGGAATATTTTAAAAGAAAATAAGTAACAAACCGATAAAAAGCTCCTGATTCTAAAAGGTCAAAACCAAGTCTTTTAGCTAAAATTCTTGCGGTCGTTGTCTTCCCTGAGCCTGCTGGTCCATCAATGGTTATGATAAAAGAATCATTTTCCATGGGACGCTAAAACTATCTACTTTGTTATTTTAGCTTTTAATAACCTTATAGCCGAAAAGTTCTATAGCTTTAACAACTTCATTCAAGTCTAAGTCCTCTTCTTTAAGAAAGTTAACTTTGCCAGTTGCTAAATCACCGGAAACATCCCTTGTTTTGCCACTAGAAAGGATAGCTTTTCAACCCTCCTTAGGCGATGTTCATAGGTCATCCATTGAACGACCATTTCAACTCTTTCCATAGAATACCTCCTTGTTTAAGAACAACGCCCCTATTCTAACTTTAGTTTTGTATTCTATGAAGCCATCCTTGCTTTTATCTCTTAAAAAGTTAAGCACGTCTTTTTCTTTTTTGGCTGAAATTCTATATCCCTTGGCCAGTAGTCTTGTTTTAAACCTCTCCCAAACTCTCTCAACTCTGCTTTTTCTTTCAAAGTATCCGTGATAGAACTTCAAATCAGGAGCCCATCCTTTAGAAAATAGATAGTTAAATATTAACACTATACCAGGTGAGGATGCTTTATACGGCTTTCTAAAAAATTTCTGGGATATCTCCTCTAAAAGCTCGTTTTTTCTTAGACCCGCCCAATGGACGATGACTAAATATCTTCTACTTATACTTAAAAACCTGTCTATTTGCTCAAGATCACCAAGAACCGGTGTCATAGAAACAAACACTGTATCAAAGCTTATATCAGTGTTAAACTTATACCAATCTTCACAGATTACTTCTACATTTTTTAAACTAAGTTTTTCAAGCTTTTTCTTTAATTGTTCAAGCATCCCTTGAGATATGTCTATTGCTAATACTTCTTTAACCCTTTTAGCAAACTCAACTGTATAACTACCAGTACCGCAGCACACATCTATTACTGAAAAATTAGGTTTTATTGCCCCTCTTTTTTCCATTTCAGATAAAACATCTGCCTTTAAACTTCTGTAGAACTCACTTTCTTCAAGGTCATCATAATCCTTTGACATGGTATCCCATACCGTAGGTGATAAAAAAGGCTTATGCTTTTTCCTTTCTGATTTAGAAAGATTTAACCAAAAATTTGGCTTAAAGACCTCTTCAATCTTCCTTTTTGGCACTTAGCAGTTCCTTTTTATAGATACTATCAAGTATGCCGTTCACAAAAGCAGGAGAGTCGTCCGTACCGTAAAGCTTTGCTAATTCTACAGCCTCATTAATACTAACAACCTCTGGTATATCCGGACGAAAAAACATCTCAAATATTGCAATACGAAGAATATTTTTATCAGTGCTATTAAGCCTATCAAAAGACCAATTTCTTGTATATTCTTTTATCTTTTCGTCGATAAAATTCCTATTCTTTTCAATGCCTAATACCAAGTCAGAGGCGAAATTAAAAGCTTCTTCTAAGTCCTTCACATCCTCAAAGGAAGAAGCCTCTTCCTCATCGGAAGAGGCTTCAATAAAATGCTTCCTATACTGTGCTAATGCTTCCTTAGCAGGTAGATTACTCATTTCTATTTGGTATAAAACTTGTAAAGCTATTTCTCTGCCCTTTCTTCTTGTCATAAGCAAATAAACTTAAAACATCTTTTCTGCTATATAAACTGTTAAATCTCCCATAAGATGGGTATATGAAGCTAATTCATTATCATACCATCCATAAACCACAACTTGAGTAATCGGGACCTCTATATGAGAACAAAGTATATCCTTTATCTTTTCTTCAGAAAGTCCGCGACAAGCTTTAAGTAAATCAACCTTAGCCAAAGCTGTCCTGGTATGTGTTTCTCTTCCTTCAATAATGGCAGCTGCTTTTGGATATCCTATAATATCCGTAGACACGTTTTGTTCCATCGAGAAAATTAGATATCCTTTGTACTTAGTTTCAGCTGCCTCCTTATAGATATTATTGATCAAATCTTTGGTAATATGATTTTCTAAACTTTCATCCTGAATGTTTACCGTTAAAATTATCAAACTTCCAGTGGTTAAAGGCACTCTTACGCTCTCTGCTATGAAACCGATCTTTTGCATCTCTGGGATAACCAAACCCAAAGCCTCAGCTGCTCCGGTAGAGGTAAGGATGATGTTGTTAAACACACTTCTTGCCCTTCTTAGGTCCTTTTCTCCTTCCTTTGGGACCCTATCAAGGATAGACTGAGAAGATGTTGTGGCATGCACGGTGACCATGGAAGCAGAGAGTATCCTTTCAGGACCAAAATAATCTAAAAGTGGTTTCATCATATAGGCTAAGCATGTTGTCGTGCAAGATGCAGCTGATATTAGGTGATGCTTTTGAGGATTATACATCTCCTCGTTTATTCCGTATACCATTGTGATAGCATCCTCTGGGATACCCTTTTCTTTATCTTTGACCTTAAAAGGAGCTGAAATGATAACCTTTTCTGCCCCAGCCTGAAAATGCCCACGAGCTGCGCCTTTAGGATCATCAGGGGAGGCGTTTGGGTCTCTAAATTTACCCGTGCAGTCTACTACAAGCTTTACCCCTTCCTCTCTCCATTCTATATCCTTAGGATTTCTGTGTTTCATCAAAAATTTCACCTTAACCCCATCGATCACCATCGTGCCTTCCTTCTCGTTGAGTTCTTCAATCACCCGAGTAGCCTTATGCCCATACAACCAGACAGGTAGCCAGCCGTAGGTGCTATCCTTTTCGATGTACTCCGCAAGGTCTTGGAAGGAAGTCCCTACTGTCCTACCAAGGTTTACCACAATTTCTTTAAAATATTTACGAGCTACATGGTGCCAAAGGGTTAACTTCCCTATCCTACCAAGCCCGTTTATACCAAGCTTCATAGGCACCCCCTAAGTCTAAATTTTTTTTTTAACCAACTTTGTTTTCAATTTTACCATAATAGACATCCCCTGTCATTCCATTAAGGGTTATCCAATCGTAAAGCTTAATCTCAAAGTCTTTGATCTTGGCAAGCTTTTTTTCGTCATCTATTCGAAGTTCTTCACAGCCAACTACGCAAACTTTACCCAATCTGTTCGCAACTATAGCCGCATGAGAAGTTTGCCCGCCCCGAGCAGTTAACAATCCATCTACTAAGGAAATTTCTCTTATGTTATCTGGAACGGTGTCGTATCTTAATAGAATTAACGGGTCTTGGGTAGGCTTTAGATTTTCTATATCTTCTAAAGAAAACACAACTCTACCGGAAAGAATAGTTCCCGAAACCCCAATTCCCTTCCCTATAAGAGGAAGGTTTTTGAGAAAAGAGATTTTGAAATAAGGGATATACTTTTCTTCCCTTAAATGAATATCCCTAACCTGAAGTATATAAAGGTCCTCTCTTTTTGGACCCTCAAAGGTAAACTCTATCTCTTGATGGTCCCATCCTTTTTCATAAACCAAGTAATAGGCAAACTCAAGAAGAGCATTGTAAATTTCCGGGAAAGCCTCTTCTAAAGCTTCTCCCTCCCTTCCTTCAATCTTTTTTTGCTCAATCGATATCGGATAGGCATTAACAAGCCCAGAGACAATATCCTCTCCTTGATTGTAAGGAGTATAATCGCCCCAAAGGGCAACTCGAGGAAACTTCCCGTAAGGCGAGGTAGTAAAAACAACGCCAGTTCCAGAATCAGGCTTTAGGTTTCCAAAAATCATCTCCTGCACGAGAATTGCTGTTCCCCATTCCTCGGCTATGCCCATAATCTCTCTGTAAAAGGTAGCCTTTGGAAAATACCAGGAATTGAATATTAGTTCTATGCACTTGAAAAGTTGCTCCCAAGGATCATCAATAACAGGAACACCATATTCCTCAATCTTTTTGCGGTAAAGAAAGGCTAATTCTTTCATTTGTGCTCCAGAAAATTCGCGTTTCTTTTTCACATTATATCGTCTCTTGTGGTCTCGCATCAATGCATTGAAAACATCTCGAGGTATACCATTGGCCATTGCCCAGCTTTGAAGAAATCTTCTATAAGTATCCCAGGCAAACCATTCATTTTCGCTAATTTTTGCTAAACTTTCCACTATAGCAGGATTGATCCCTACATTTAGAATTGAAGACATCATACCGGGCATGGAAATTACAGCGCCACTCCTTACGCTTAAAAGCAAAGGATTATCCAAACTATTAAACCGTTTCCCTGTAGAGTTTTCTATGTATTGAACCCCAGCTTTAATCAAATCTTCATATAGAGCCCATATTTGCTTATACTTTTTTAATAATGGATAGATTCTAAATAGCTCCGTTGTCAACACAAACCCGTATGGAATTTTAATCTTCACATTTTCTTCAGTGGATAACAATAGTAAATTATATGCTTTGTTGCCAAGATAAATCGTGTCAGATGCTTCATTGTCTGCTTTATATAAATAACTTATAGATTTATCATGATCATAGGTTAATAGCAAATTCAACTCATCTTTAGTATACATATTTTTAAGTTGAATTAAAGAATTGTAAATCTTTTTAAGAAAATTATCAAGATGCTTTATAACAAAAGATTCTGAAATAATATCTCTTAAAAGGATTTCTAATAAGGAATGAAACGCTTCTTCCGGTTTTTTACCAATCAAAACTTTTTTGTATTTATCAAGCAAATTTTTTTTATCTAAAACCTCATAAATTAAGGCAAAGTTATTGAAATAAGGGTTTATATAATAAGATTTTATGATATGTTGGACCCCCTCAAGTAAACCTTTAAAAATATCAAGATACTGATTAAAGGTTAGAGGATAGCTTAACAAAGAATTTTCTAAAATATGTAAATAATGGTTAAAACGTTGAGAACTAATTCCATCTACTTCAAGGGCTGTTTTAAAAAGCTTCATAACCTTTAAAATCTTTTTCATAGTTGATTCTGAAAAAATTTGGAACTTAAACTCCTCGGTTAATTTTCCGAACAAAGTGTCTAATATCCACTCTAATCTAAAACTCAAACCTAAAGCATCAAACTTAGGTTCTGAATAGCGTCCAAATATAGAAGGAATATCAGCTGTGATATGTCTTTTTTTGATTATCTCTTCCCTTTTTTGAAACTTTTCAGATGAAAGAATATAATTTTCTTTTAAGTGTAATAACCAAGTTAAAATAATCTCAATTTGCTCATAAAGATTTTTTTCGTTTATAACTCTGGGTAATTCCTCTACAAATTTGAAACCAAGAACAGAATATTCTCGAATTAATTCTTCAAGATTTGAAAGCGAAAAATAATACTTTTGTTTTATTAAGTTATATAGTTCAAAAAAACTAAGAAACACATTTTTAAGGCTATTTTCCACATCTACTGATGATAAGTATCGCTCTATTTGTTCAACTTTAAGTTCAAAAAGTTTTTCAATTTCGTATATTCCAATTATCTTAAAAATGGAAAAAAGGATATTTTGCATTTCTAAATGATACTTCAATTCTTCACCAATGATTTTATTTAACAAGACATCTGGTAAATATTTAGCTATATGACTAGGATTTAAAGTAAACCAAAAGCGCATTATATCTTCCATAAGATTGACTGCTAAACTCGAGCTTTCTATATGAATAAACTTTCTCAAAAAATGAAATAGATTATTTTTTCTTCCGTATATTTCATCAAGATGAGTTGAAAGGTCCCGGATGAGACCCTCTGCCCCTATCTCATGAAAAAAAACAGGAATATTTCTACAAAACTGTTTTACCTGATTGTATGTATGCTTAATATCTGAATTTAATAAATTGCTTATCTCCCTTTGGAAAAGGTCAGTATCATTTATTGAGACTCCATAAAGTTTTATATATATAATTAAACCTATAAGTAAGCTACTACACCATTCAGGATTTTGTCTATAAATTTCCAACCAAACTTTAATATTTTGGACATGATAGGGATTTCTTTTAACTCTCCAATTTAAATCAATCCCAGTTATTGCCGGAGGTGTAAAACCGTATTTTAAAACCTCTTGAATAAAAACTTCAGTTAAATATACAGCTCTTTTCTTTAAAATAGCGGTGCCTATGCTTTTAATACATTCAAAAACTGTCCAAGGATAAAGATTAGACTTCTGTTTTAAAAATACAAAAAATTTAACGATAAACTCTTCAATGTGCTCATGTGGTTTTGCCTCAATCATTGAGACTAATATTTTATTAACATCACGAAGAAGCTCTTCATGTAATAAACCTAAATCTGAAATTTCTAATAAAGAAAGCAAAACGGATACCCTGTCTTCTTCACTCAGTGATGTTTTTTTACAACTGATAATTTTAAATATTACTTCTTTTAATATCCTTAACAACTCTAGATGGTCTGGCAAAGATAACAATTCTTTTAAAGTCAGTAAATTCAGGTCCGTTTGTTCTATTAAATTGAAATTTTCAATTATTTCACGATTTGACGGTAATTTGTCTTTAATTTGTCGATACAAACTGTAAACATTCGTAAAATATCGAACTAATAATTGCCTCGATATAAATTCTAAATCTTCATCAACTATTTTTTCATTAATTAACCCTAATGTCTTCTTTAATGAAATCGCTATTTCAAAAAAGGATTTAAATTGATCTTCATTTAGTTCTAAAAATTTTTGAATCAAATTGTTAAATAAGAACTTTAATTTTATAATGTCTGTCACATTTTCTATTGTTTTTTTCAAAAGAGAGAGAATAATTTCACTAACTTTAGTATTGACATCTTTTTCTTCCCCATAAAATCCAAATAAAAGGTCAAAAAGTAATTGCAAAAATTGATCAAAAAATTCATTTTTGTAGATATAACCTACATTGTTAAGCAAAAAAAGCCTAAGCTCTTCAAGAACTAAGTGAGTATTTCTGTAAGGATGAAATACCTCTTTTAGTAGATTTTCAAACTGATTCTTTAAGGCTGGAAAGGATTGAAAAGCATGAATAAGAGGCTCATATTTTTTATCAAATTCAATCTTTTCAATGTAGGTTTCTGCTAAATTTGCTAAATAAGCCTGAGAAACAAACTGTTCTTGCGTCTGCATTAATTTTCAAACTTAGCAATATAATTAATTAAATCTAATAATCTTACTGAATAACCCCATTCATTATCATACCAAGCTACAACTTTAATCATCTTCTTATCGACAACTTTAGTTAACAATCCGTCAACGATCGCACTATGAGGGTCTCCTACAAGGTCCATTGATACTAACGGTTCCTCTATGTAGGCAAGGTAACGGTTCTGGTTCTCTTTAAATATTTTATTTACTTCCTCTACAGAGGTTTCTTCTTTAACTTGTAAAACTAAATCTATCAAAGAGACATCGGGAGTTGGAACCCTTATCGACATTCCCTCAATTTTTTCAGCAAGGTGAGGTAAAACCTTCTTTAAAGCTTTAGCAACACCTGTAGTAGTCGGGACAATGTTTAAAGCTGCGGCTCTTGCCCGCCTAAAATCACTTTTATGAACCATGTCAAGAAGTCTCTGGTCGTTTGTGTAGGCATGAACCGTGGTCATCATCCCCCTTTCGATCGTAAAATGTTGATCTAAAAGCTTTAGCACAGGAGCTAGACAATTGGTCGTGCAGGAGGCATTGGAGATGATGAAGTGCTTTTTAGGGTCGTAGACCTCCTCGTTCACCCCCATCACGATGGTTACATCTTCACCTTTGGCTGGTGCTGAAATGATCACCCTTTTAACTGTTCCTCTAAGATGAGCTTTTGCCAATTCAGCGTCTGTAAATAAACCTGTAGATTCTATAACATAGTCCACACCAACATCTTCCCAGGGGATTTTGGCAGGGTCCTTTTCTTGAAATATCTTTATCTCCTTTTGATTAACTACCATGGAATCATCCTTAATTTCCACTTGATATGGAAGCTTCCCGAAGATAGTATCATACTTAAACAAATGGGCAATCATTTCAGGGTTTGCAAGGTCGTTAATAGCTACGATTTCAAAATTGTTAAACTCCGGATATTTAAAACGTGCCCTAAGCACTGCTCTACCAATCCTTCCAAAACCGTTAATCCCTACTCTTAACATGGCTTCCCTCCTCTAATATTTTACACATAATAAAAGCTGATTTACCTAGTGAATAATAGTCCTTCCTTTCTCCCACTTTTTTAAATTCAAACTTTTCATACAATTTTTGAGCCTTTACATTATCAACGGAAACCTCAAGAAAAATCTTCTTAATCCCTCTTCTTCTTAACTCATCAAGAGCTGTCATGAGTAACCTTTTTCCTATTCCTTTACCCTGATTTTCCTTTTTCACTCCAAACCGTAAAACTTCAGCCTCATCAAGAATAATTCTGATTATAATATAACCAACAATTTCTGAAAAATCATCCTTGACAACTATAACCAAGTTTTCTGGGCTCTCAAGCTCGTTTCTTATGAGTTCTAAGCTCCAGGCTTTCTCTTTAAAAAGGGAAGCTTCTATTTCAGCAATCCTTGCAATATCCTCTTCTTTAAGCTTAGTCTTCACGGGCAATGTCTCGTAGGGTTAAACCTATTTCTAAATCTTCGAACTCCTCTTTTAAACGTTGATAAAGTAGTTGAGAAATGGCTGGAGACCTATGTCTACCGCCAGTGCATCCTATACCTATAGCCAAGTATCGTCTCCCCTCGGTTAGATGAAAACTTATAACCATCCTCAAAAATTCTTCAATACCCTTCAAATACTTTTCTGTTCTTGGATCAGTTAAAAGATAGCGAATTATTCTCTCGTCTGTCCCGGGCAAAGGTTTTAAATCAGGAACGAAATAAGGATTGGGTAGAGACCGGACATCAAAGATATAATTTGCCTCAAAAGGAAGCCCATACTTAAAACCAAAGGAAATGATGTGCAAAAAAGGCTTGTGTATGTTTTTACCTCGTCCAAAAATCCTTTGAATTTCCGACCTGAGTTGATGATAGGTAAAGTTGCTTGTTTCAATGATGTAAGTTGCATAATCTTTAAGAAAGGATAAAAGCTCCTTTTCTTTCTTTACCGCAAACTCAATGTTTTTTTCTTCTCGTAAAAGAGGATGGGGTCTTCGTGTCTGGTTATACCTGGTGATGAGAACCTCGGTCTTTGCGGTTAAATATAAGAGCTCAAAGGTTGGATACTCCTTTCTAAGGTCTGCATAGACCTTAGGAAACTCCTCTAAAAAGTAAGGGTCCCTTAGGTCAACAACCATGGCTAATTTATCCGTTAGCTTTGATTCGCTAACCTCCTTCAAGTAGGATTTCAAAAGCCTGATAGGAAAGTTGTCGATAGCAAGAAAATCTAAATCTTCAAAGGTGCGAAGGGCGGTGCTTTTGCCCGCCCCAGATTCTCCAGTGATGATGACTAAGTAGGGTTGCATAACTAAGAGAGAACAGGAACTAACATGATTTCTTTATCCCCAGCCCTGTAGAGACAACATACTTTATCATAGTCGGTGTTGTAAAAAAGAAAGACCATATCCTTGCTTTTGCGAAAGATTTCAAAGGCTTCTTCCGTTGAAAGCGGAGAAATTTCTACCTCTTGGACAGTATAGCCTGGTGAAGCAACAGGTCTTGCTTCAGTTTCTCCCCTTGGCGGCCTAATCTCCTTTCTCTTTTCTTTTAATTTTTTGGCCTGCTTTTCTAAGGACTCATAGGCAAAATCAATGGATGAATATATATCATCTGTCTCTTCTTTTACGACTATCCTCTCTCCATCACCCGTTAAAATCACCTCGCAGATTTCACGAAACTTCTCCCTTTTGAAGAGAACTTGAGCATGCACTGGACCATAAAAATACTTCTCAAGCTTGCTAAACTTTTTTTCAGCATATTCAGCTATGGCTGGTGAGGAATCCATACCTTTAAAGGTGAAATGAAATTCCATAACACCTCCTCCTTAAATTAGTTTATTTTTTCTTACGCTCTCTTATGGATGGGATGTTTAGCATTTCTCTATACTTTGTGACAGTTCTCCTAGCAATCTTTACTCCAAGCCTTTTCTGAAGCTCTTTAGCAAGCTCAGCATCGCTCAGAGGCTTAGACTTATCTTCCTTTTCTATCAACTCTTTTAGATAGTTCATGATTGCTTTAGATGAAACACCCTCACCAGAAGACTTTACGTAGCCCCAGGATAGAAAATACTTAAGGGGTAAAATCCCTAATGGGGTATCAACATACTTCTGCGAAACAACCCTGCTTACAGTTGATTCATGAAGGTTTGTCTCCTCAGCAAGCATCCTTAATGTTAAGGGTTTTAAATACTTTGGACCCTTCTCAAAGAACTCCTTCTGGTGGTCTAAGATAGCTTTGCCTATGCGATAAAGGGTTGTGTATCTGTAGTCTAAAGCTTTAAGCAAAGTCTCTGCCATCCGCATCTTTTCCCGAAGATACTCTTGGGTTTGCTTCGGCAATCCTTTTAGGCTTCTTTTTAAAAGTTGAGTATAGTAGTTGTTAAGCTTTACCTCAAATTGGCTTTGTTTAAGCACCTCAACTTTCCACTCGCCATCCTCTTCATAAAACCTAAGGTCCGGAACGACTGAAAGGTGGTTTACGGAACGAAAGTTGCGAGCCGGGTAGGGCTCAAGGCCCTTAATAACCGACAAAGCCTCTTCAACTTCTTCTGGCGAACTCTTTAAAAGCTGAGAAAGCGCTTCAATACCCTTAGGAATTTCTTCTAAATATTCTTTTACTATTCGGTAAGGCAAGCTATCCTCCTTAAAGCCTAAATATTCAAGTTGAGCTAAAAGGCATTCCTTTAAGTTAAGGGAGGCAACGCCTACTGGGTCAAGAAATTTTATTATATTTCTAACCCTTTCTATCCTTCCCAAAGGTAGTCCGGTATCTTTTGAAATATCTTCTGGCGTGACGCTAAGATAGCCCCGGTCATCAAGGTTGCCAATGATGTATTGAGCGATCCTTTTATCAAGCTCAGAAACATCCTTTAAGTTTAACTGCCATAAAAGATAATCAGCTAAGGATTCTTCAGCTTTAACTGTCCTTTCAAGAAGGTTTACCTCTTCCTCTGGCTCCTCCTCTCCAAAGTGGTACTTGTCATACCCAAAGTCCCAATCAACCTCTTCATTAATGACCTCTTCATTAAGATGTACTTCATCCATGCTTTTTGTCTGTTTTCTTAGAAGTTCTATAGAGATGTCTTTAAATTCGACCTCTAAAAAAGGATTGTTGTTTGCCTCTTCAAGAAGGTAATCTTGAAGCTCTAAGGTGTTCATGGGTAGGACTTTAAGAAGAAGCTTTAGTTGAGGAGTCAAAAGAAGCTGCGGAACAAGCTTGAGCTGATTTTTAACTTCCATAGCCCTAAATCCTAAATTCCTGTCCTAAGTATTTTTCCCTGACCAAAGAATTTTCAACCAAACTTTTAGCATCACCACTTCCAATTATTTCGCCATCAGCAATAACATAGGCTCGGTCGCAGATCTGTAAAGTATCACGTACATTATGGTCAGAAATGATAAGACCAATGTTTGCTTCTTTAAGGGTTTTAAAGAGCTTCTTTAGCTGTGAGATGCCTATCGGGTCTATCCCAGCAAAAGGTTCGTCAAGAAGGATAAAAAGGGGCTTAGTTAGAAGGGCACGAACAACCTCAACCCTCCTTTTTTCTCCTCCTGATAGATGGTGAGCCTTCTGCTTAAGAAGATCCTTAAGCTCAAAAAGCTCCACATAGTGTTCAAAAAGTTCCCTTCTATTTGAGCCGTTAGAAGATGAATTCCCCCCCTCTAAGCCCATACGGAGGTTTTCCTCAACGGTAAGGCTCCTAAAAACGGAAGATTCTTGAGGAAGATAGACTATTCCTCTTTTTGCTCGCTCAGCAACATCAAGGTCTGTGATGTCTTCATCATTAAGATAAATCCTTCCTTCGTCAGGATGCAAAAATCCTGCAATCATGTAAAAGGTGGTGGTTTTCCCCGCACCGTTAGGACCAAGAAGCCCAACGATTTCCCCCCTCTCGACTTCCACGCTAACCCCTTTAACCACCAATCTTTTCTTAAAACTTTTCCTTAAATTCTTAGCTAATAGGGGCATGCTATCTCCTGATTACCGCTCTAACCCTTCCACCTTTTGATAAAACCTCGCTTCGGTCTTCATTAAAATAAACTATCACAATATCACCTTCTACGAGGTGGTTCTCATACCAAACCTTCGGTTGGTCCTCTAAAATAAGCTTCTCTTCAGCCTTAAAATATGTAGCTTTGCCAGCGCTGGCCTTCCATTTGCCTTTTTCTATACGGACCTTACCAATGGCAACCCCCTTCTGAAGTTCACGTCCTTTCTCACTTTTTGTGTAGTAAACATACAGCTTATCAGCCCAAAGCTTTAAATCCCTTTCTTCCGCATAAACCTTTCCGGTAAAAATGGCTATTCCTTCATCCTCTAAAACCTCCATCTTATCTGCAGTAATATTAATATCCCCAGACATAGCAAGGGTAAAAGACAATAGGGCAAAAAAAGCAATCAACAGGGGTAACAACAAAGGGTCTTTTTTCATCGCTTTCTTTTGATTATAAATCATCCCAAAGAAGATAACAAGACTTTACATTGGCTTAGGTTAGAGTAAACTTTGTTTTCAACCATGAAAAGAAAAAGCCCGCTTATCCTAAAGCTATCCTACTTCATCCTTATCCTTGGGCTCCTGTTTGTAGGCTTAGAATACATCCTTGAAAATTACTTCAAGACAAGCATATGCCCAACCTCTGGTTGTTTTATAGCTAGCGAGCTCCTTCTCCTTGGGAAAAACTATCTCCTAATCCTCGCCCTCTTCTTTTATACAGCTTTGGTATTTCTTTTATTCTTATACCAAAAAACTGAAGGCAGTCTTTTTAAGAACCTGCTTCTATATCTTCTAACCGCAGGTCTGATAGGGGATGCCTATCTGGTCTTTTTTCTCTTCACAAACATTGCTGAGCCCTGTTGGTTTTGTCTAATAGTGTTTTCTATTACTCTTGCCGGAACTACTTCTATTTTGATCTATATTAGGGACGAACCCGTTACCTCACCCCATTTTTTGGTGGCTTTGACTTTTGGAATGTTTAGTCTTGGCCTGGGTTTCTATATTTCATCACCATCCCCAATTATCTTAAAAGAAGGCAATGTTAAAAAAGCAAGTTTCATCCTAATCTACTCCCAACACTGTCCGGCCTGTAAAGAAGTCTTAACAGAAAGCGAAAGATTGGGCCTAAAGCTTGAAAAGGTCCCGTTAAATCAAGCTTATCCCTTAGTAAAATCTTTAAATCTTAAAAGCCTACCCTGCCTGTTAGAATTTAAAGAGGACAAGATTGAAATTTATACAGGCTTTGAAGCTGTTAAAAACAGGCTCAATTTAGAAAAAAAAGAAAATCCCTGCGTTGAGAATCCCCAAGAAGGAGGTTTGTGTGCCATCCCCTGAATTATCTTGCCAAACCACTCATATTGGAAGCTTGCCCTTTGAAGATGTCGACACTGCTTTAGTCTATGCCTTTAAGTTTAACATCCCTGCTTGGCCACAGCTTCCAAGGTTTAAATCTGAAGGGATGATCCTTCAGGCTTGCGAAGGATTTCCTGGATTTGTCCGAGAGCTGGAAAGAATTGACCTAACCCATCCTAATTTTGAAGAAGGCTTATTTAAAATTCTTGAAGATTACCAAAGGGTCATTACAGATGGGGACGATGAGGTCTTTACCCATTATTTACCTTCGGAAGAATCCGCCCGAGCTCTTAGACCTTTTGTGGAAAAGGCAAGGCTACATCCAGGTTCTTGGGTTAAAGGGCAGATTACCGGACCATTTACCCTTTCTTCAGCCTTGAAAGACCTTGAGGGGCAAAGCCTAATTTTTATCCCCGACCTAAGAGAGCTCGTTGTCAAATTTTTAACCTTAAAAGCCATTGCCCAAGCAAAGCTTCTTTCCGAAACCGGAAAAGAGGTCATCATCTTTCTTGATGAACCAGGCTTAGCCGGCTTTGGTAGCTCAGGATTTCTAACGGTCACTAAAGAAGAAGTGATCAGCATGCTAAAAGGGCTTATTCAAAATCTCAGACAGAAGGGATTTCTTACTGGTATTCATGTTTGTGCAAACACAGACTGGGACCTTGTCTTTCAATCCGACCCAGACATTGTAAGCTTTGATAGTTTTAACTTCTTTGAAAAATTTACCATCTATACCAAAGAACTAAGCCTTTTCTTAAAAGAAAGAGGAAAATTTATCGCTTGGGGATGCGTGCCAACGGATAAAGAAAATTTAGAAAGGATAAACTTTACCGAAATAGAAAATCGCATCCTTCGCCAATTAGAAGACCTTTCAAGCCTGCTTTCATATTCTATTAATGAGCTGTTGAAACAAAGTTTATTCACTCCTGCTTGCGGAATGGGAAGCTTATCCAGCGATAAAGTTGACAAGGTGGTTGAATATTTGCAAAAGGTGCAGAATATTATAATTAATTTAACCTAAATTAGGAGGGTAAGAGCATGGGTATTAGAGCCTACATTCTGATTAACACTCAGATAGGTAAAACTCAGAAGGTAGTTGAGGAGTTAAAAAACATACCTGAAATTAAAAAGCTTGATGTTATAATGGGGCCATATGATATAATAGCTGAAGTTGAGGTTCCAAGTTATGAAGATATCTCTAAACTCCTGTTAGAAAAGATTCAGAATATACCAGCTATAAATCATACAATGACCTGTCCAGTAGTAAGCTAAATACTGCAGTAATAAATACTTTAATAAGCTAAATGGACCCCAGCATACTCTCTGAAAAGGTCTTAGTTCTTAATAAATACTATCAAGCAGTCCACATTACTAACCTACAAAAAGCTATCTGTCATTTAGTGAAAGGAACAGCCTTAGTTATGACTGAAGATTGGACAACCCATGATTTTGCCGAATGGGTTAAAATCAGCGAACTTCACGCTGAAAACGGGGCAAAACATCGTTTTATTCGGAGCCCTTCCCTAAAAATTCTTCTTTTTGATGTAATCTACCTTCCTAAGAACGAATCCCTACCTCAGAGCGAGGTTATCTTTACAAGGCAAAACCTCTTTCTAAGGGATAATTTTACCTGCCAATACTGTGGAAAACTTTTAAACAATCCGAAGGACCGAACGATCGACCATGTAATCCCAAAGAGCAGAGGAGGGAAAACCGTTTGGTCAAACGTAGTTCTCTGCTGTAAAAAGTGCAACCTCAAAAAAGGAAACAGAACCCCTGAGGAAGCAGGCTTGAAACTAATCAAGCAACCTAAGGCTCCAAAGTGGCAAGCTCTAATCTTAGAAGAATTTCCAAAACATAAAAGAGAAAAATGGAAAAAATTCCTTAAATTTGCTGGTCTTTTCGAAGAAGAGAGCTAATTTTCAAAAAGCTTGTTTACATTGAGTAAAAGGAGTAGTCTATCCGGAAGTTGATAGATGTTTTCTATGTATTCTCGGTCAAGTCCTTCTATTCTATCTGGTGTTTCTTCAAGCTTTGCTACGGGAACCTCCATAATATCACCTATTTTTTCAACCAAAAAAGATAAAAGCTCATTATCCTTCTTGATGATAAGATTTAGCCGGTAGTTTAGGTCGCCTTGAAGCTTTATCTTTTTTTGCAGGTCCATTACGGTTACAATATGCCCTCTTAAGTTCATGATTCCAAGAATGAATTCATCAGCCAAAGGAACAGGCGTTATCTCTAAGTCTTTGTTAATTTCAACCACCTTTTCTGCAGGGATTCCAAAAATAAAGTCACCTAGATAAAAAGTGATCAAGGTTAAATGCCTATCTTTAAGTAAACCCTTTTTCCCTTCCACCAAAGCTAAAGCATTTTTTTTCTCATCCATACCCTTTTAGCCTCCTTGGTGTAATCTTTTATAAGTTTCATAGGCTAAGCTTAAGCATTCTTTAACTTCTAAAGGAAGGTCTACTGGAAAGGTCACTTTTAGCTTAACTATAAGATTGCCTCTCTTAAGGTCTCCCCTTTCATAATAATACAATCCACGGGACTTTAAAACGATGTTCTGACTTGTTCTTAAATCGGAAGTTGCTAATCTCTCTGGACCCTCTAATGTTTGAACCTCGATATAGTCTAAAAGTAAAAGTTCCCACACGCTTACAGAATATTCGAGGATCAGATCTTTTCCGATTCTTTTAAAATTCGGATGGTCTTTGATAACTACTTCCACATAGACATCTTGAGGTAGATTAAATCTTTCCTTAGGTAGATAAAGATAATCGCCTTCTTCTAAGCCAAGGGGAAGGTCAACAACCACTCTCAGCTCATCCCGAATTGTTCCCCTACCTAAACAGCTAGAGCAATGGACCCTAAGCACCCTACCTTTTCCACCGCAGAAGGGACAGGGCACATAAACCTTATCCTCACTCCTTGTGCTTAAAGTTTCTATTAGTCCCGTGCCCAAACAATTCCCACAAACCTGACTTTTGCATCTGTCATACCCTGTTCCATTGCAGTCTGGACATTTCTTTTCTACAGGCAAAACCAAAGTCTTTTGTTTAAGCGTTAAGATTTCCTCTAAGGTAAATTCTTCGCACCGGTAAACATAGTTACCTTGAGAAGGCAACCTTTTAACTACTTCCGCTTTAAAGCTTTTATGCTTTGCATGCTGATCATTATACCAAGCTAAAAACTTGAGAAATTCCTCCTTGTCGCCGCCTAAATCTGGATGAAGCGCCTTTAACATTTTCCGGTAAAACCTTTTCAGTTCCTTGTTGTTTTGAACTGGGGACAAATCTTTAAGCATGACTTATCCTTTGTTTCCTTATTTCAAGAAGCTCATTGATAGTGGTTAAGACCTTTTCTCTATCAAGCTTTACTTGATAGGCATTAGCGCCAAGTTCTGTAACTTTCTTTTTTACATCTTCACCGGCAAGCGAGGTTTGCACAAGAATGGGAAGGTTGGCAAACTGCGGGTTCTTTCGGACCTCGGCAACGAGCGTAAACCCATCCATTACTGGCATCTCAATATCGGTAATCAACAGAGAATATTGCTCAGGATTTTGCATAAGCTTTTCCAAAGCGACTTTGCCGTTTTCAGCTACATCTACCTCAAACCCAGCTTGAGTAAGATAATTCTTAATCAAGTTTTGGAAGAAGGGGGAATCTTCAGCAAGTAATATCCTTACAGGTTCTTCAATAATCTCTTCTTCCTTTCTTTTTACGACAAACCATTCAGGGTCAAACATCTCAATTATCTTAAAGATATCAAGGAAAAGAACTGTTCTATCATGAATGATACGATGACCGATTACTCCCGGCTGTTGATAGATAGTTGTATCCACTTCTAAAGTTGTTTCCAAGGTATCAACTATTCTTGAACAGATGATTCCTACTGTCTTTTCCCTTTCAGTAAAGAAAAGAACGCTTATTTCTTCGCCATACTCAGGGTAGCTAATTGGTAAATAATTTTCAAGCCTTAAAATTGGGATAACCTTACCCTTATAAAGTAGGACTTCCTTACCACCAATTGTGGTGATCTGGTCTGATTTTACTTTATCAAGCCTTGAAATCAGTGCTAAAGGCACAGCAAAGTTGTCTTTACCAACTTCAAATATAAGGATAAATTGAGTTTCTTCGATGGTAAGGACCTTTTCTTCTGCTAAGCCCTTCTCCAACTCCTCCAAGGCCACACCGAGCATCTTCATCAGCCCCACGATATCAAGAATAAGAGCAAGCTTCCCATCACCCATTATAGTTGCCCCGCTGTAGAGGGGGATGTTCTTAAACCATCTCCCAAGAGGCTTCACTACAATTTCTTCCGAGTCATAGATCTGGTCAACAAGGAGCCCAAAAAACCTATCTCCAGCGTTGAGGATAACAAGGTTTTTCTCCTGCGACTGCTGAGGGCGGTTTAATACTTTAGATAGCGAGAGGACCGGGATTATTTCACCCCTAAGTCTATAAAAATCGGTGTTCCCTATCTTTAAAAGGTCCTTCTCTGGGTTTATGGCAACAAGCTCCCTTAAGCTTACCTGTGGAATGGCAAACCTCTGCCCCTGAGAGGTTACGATTAGAGCTGGAACAATGGCTAAGGTCAGAGGAATTTTTATCCGAACCGTCGTTCCTTTACCCTTCATTGTGTTTAGCTCGATCGTGCCCCCAAGCTTCTCTATGTTCGTCTTAACCACATCCATTCCCACACCGCGACCGGAAACTTGAGTCACCTTTTCCGCAGTTGAAAATCCTGGCTTAAAGATAAACGAAAGAATTTCTTTTTCGCTCATTCTTTCAGCTTCACGAGGGTCAAGCAAGCCTTTCTCAATGGCCTTACGCTTAACCTTCTCAACATCTATACCTCGCCCATCATCTTCTATCTCTATGACAACCTGTCCTCCCTCATGATAAGCCCTCATCACAAGCAACCCTTCTTCGGGTTTGCCAAGGCTTACCCTCTCCTCTGGGGATTCGATCCCATGGTCGATAGAATTACGCACAAGATGGGTTAACGGGTCCTTTATGGCTTCTATGATAGAACGGTCAAGCTCGGTTTCAGTTCCTTCAAGCTTAAGATTGACCTTTTTCCCAAGCTGTCTGCTCAAGTCTCGGACAATCCTTGGAAATTTGTTGAAGACTGTGCCGATAGGTTGCATCCTTGTTTTCATGATGGCTTCTTGAAGCTCAGAGGTAACCATAGATAGGGTTTGAACGCTCCTCTGAAGGTCGGGATCATGGAACTTGCTTGCAAGCTGAACAACCCTATTCCTTGCAAGCACAAGCTCTCCAGCTAAATTCATAAGCTGGTCTAAAAGATGAACATCTACCTTAACATGGGTCTCTGTAAGCTCTTTTGTGGGTAAAACTGCAGAAGTATCTTGAGGTTTATCTTTAGGTTTTTCTTCCTTTTCTACCTCTTTAACTGGTGAGGCTAAACCCTCTGGAGCTTCTTCTTTTATCTCCTCTTTGTCTCCCTCTTTTATAAATTCAAGTTCAGGCTCCTCTTCTACTGTTTTTTCTGCTTCGATTTTTTCTACCTTTGGTTCTTCAGGCTCCTTTTTCTCCTCCTTCCCCTCGATCCTCTTTTTAAGCTTCTCCGTAAAGTTTGAAAGAGAAACAATAAACTCCAAGACCCTATCGTCAATCGGCTCTTGTTTATGTTCCTCTAAGTGGGCAACGATGTATTTTATCTGATCCACTGCCTGCAAAAGCATGTCAATTATTTCTGGCTCAGGTTTAAGAAGACCATCCCTAAGTTTTGCCAAAATATCTTCGGAAAAATGGGCTATAGATTCCAGGCTTTTAAAACCAAAAAATCCTGAAGCCCCTTTTAGAGAGTGCATCGTGCGAAAGAGGCTCTTTAAGATTTCTACATTTTCAGGGTCCTTCTCTAACTCAACAAACTCCTCTTCAAGCTTGGTAATACCTTCTTTAGCTTCAACCAAAAAATCTTTGAGAATTTCCTCATCAAGGTTCATGGCTTACCCCCTTGGTTTAACCCTTTTTCTTATAAAAGATAGTTTTCCCAATCATTACCTTTTCCATGTCAGGTGGAGTATAAGGCGGAAGCTCCGTTGCCCCTAACAATAGATAGCCTAAAGGATTGAGCGCATTCCATAGAGTTCTAAAAACCTTTTCCTTCGTCTCCTTAGCAAAGTATATCAAAACATACCTACATAGAATAAGGTCAAACTTCATCCTTATTTTTTTATCCGCCTCAAGAAGGTTTACTACTTCAAATTTAACCATAGATTTTACTCTTGGGTCGATCTCCCAGTTGGCTCCATTCTGCTTGAAATACTTAACAAGGTATTGCACAGGAAGCCCCCTGTTTACCTCTATTTGATTATAAACACCTTTTTTTGCCTTCTCAATAGCTGAAATTGAAATATCCGTTGCATAGATGTTAACCTTAACGCTGTTTAAATAGGCAGAAAAGTGTTCAAGGATCAACATGGCAATGCTATAAGGCTCTTGCCCCGTTGAACAGGCTGATGACCAGATGTTGAGCACCCCATCCTTTTGCCTAAGCTTAAAAAGCTCAGGCAATACGCTGTTTTTTAGCGCCACAAAAGGGTGCTCATCCCTAAAAAAGTAAGTTTCGTTCGTAGTCAAGGCATCGATAAGTTGCGTTAGAAGCTGAGGAGTTAGAGAAGTCTTAAGCTTTTGGTAAAGGTCATCTATGCTTTTATAACCCAAGGATACGGCAAGCTCGGTAAGCCTACTTTCCAATAGGTATTCTTTACCCTCCTGGTAGGAGATTCCGCTTGTCTTTTCTAAAAGGGTGGTAAAAAAGTTGAAAATCTCTGGCTTCATTTCAATAACTCCGGAAGAGTTCTTTTAATCTCTGAGGAATTTGAGGAAGAGGTAAAATTTCATCGACTAAGCCAGCCTCAACCACCGCTCTTGGCATTCCATAAACGACGGAAGTTTCCTTATCCTGAGCAATGATCCCTCCTCCCCGGGCTTTAATCTTTTTTGCCCCTTCAAGTCCGTCCCTTCCCATTCCAGTGAGAATAAGTCCTAAGGTTGTCCCTCCGTAAACATCGGCTAAAGATTCAAAAAGAACATCAACCGCGGGTCTGCAGTTGTTTCTTGGAGGTCCTTGGTGAAGCCTGATGTGCTTTTGTCGATTATCGAGGCTAACTTCCATATGATAGTCACCTGGTGCTATATAGACTACTCCTTCCTTTATGGGTTCTCCATCCTCAGCCTCTTTTACCTTAAGCTTTGAAATCCTATCAAGCCTTTCTGCAAGCTGGGCTGTAAAAAGGGGAGGCATATGTTGAACGATAAGGATAGGGACGGGGAAATTTAAGGGCAACTCCTTTAAAATCTCAGCTAAGGTCTGGGGTCCACCGGTAGAGACCCCAATTCCTAAAACCCTGTATAAACCGGGTTTTAAAGCCCGCATTGGGGCATATACCTTCGACACAAGCGGGACATCATAGCCAACAAGGGCCTTAATCTTAGGAACTAATTCCTTCTCAATCTTCTGCACACTTTCCACAAAAGATTTAGATGAAGGCTTTGGGACAAAATCATGCGCACCAAGGGATAAAGCTTCTATAGTTGCCTTTGCTCCTTCTTGAGTCAAAGAAGAAAACATTATGATCTTTGAGTTTGGAGATTCCTTCTTCAAATATTTTAAAGCCGTTAAACCATCCATCTTAGGCATCTCGATGTCAAGTGTAATGACATCAGGTCTTAATTCCTTAGCCTTTTCTATAGCTTGCACCCCATCAGAGGCTTCACCTACAATCTCTATCGCTTGATCTTTTTTCAAGATCTCAGTTATAAGCTTTCGCATTATGGCTGAATCATCAACAACAAGGACCCTAATCTTTTTATTCACTTTAAAACCCCTCAAAAAGATATCTGATCTTTGTTTCCAGCATCTCTTTGTCAAAGGGCTTCATAAGATATTCATTTGCCCCAGCCATGATGGCATCTATTACGCTTTTTTGCTGATTTTCGGTGGTAACCATCATGACCTTAATTTCTTGGTATTGAGGATTGGCTCGTAAAGTTTTAAGAAATTCATAACCGTTCATGACAGGCATGTGCCAATCTAAAAGAATGAGAGAGATGTCAGGATGCTCTTTTAGGACCTCAAGCGCTTCTTTTCCGTTTTCGGCTTCAAGCACCTCAAACCCAAGCTCTTCTAAATACTTCCTCTCAATCTGTCTAATTGCCTTAGAATCATCAACAACAAGCGCCTTCTTCATCACCAATCCCTCGGTTTGGCTAATATTTCTCTTACCTTTAGGTTAAAAAACATGTTCGAAGGCACGGCCTTAATGATGGCAACTGTGTCAGCACCCCGTGCCGTTCCAGCTACCGCAATAACATCCTCAGGTGGTATCAATCCTGCATCGCAAGCCATAAGCGTTATCTCCACACAAACCTTAAGCCCCTGTCCCAAAATCCTCAAAGTTTGAGCAATAAGGGCTTCCTCGGAATAATGGAAGTGGCTTCTTATGCTTGCTCCAACTCCGCGAAACACATGGGTCCCGGTGTAAACCTTTGCCCCGAGCGATTCAAGCTCCTTTCTTCTTTCTGGAGTTAGCTCATTCGTCCCGGGCTCTTTAAACCCGTAGTTATGAGTAACGATAACCAAATTTACATTCGGGAACTCACGCAAAGCCTTAGCAAACTTTAGACCCGTATCACCAAAGGTTGAGGCGACGACTACATGATTTATCCCCTCTTCGCTTATAGCCCTTTTTACTACCTCAACGCAAGCCTCAGTGTTTACCGAGCCAGCCTTTTCAAAATAAATTACCTCTCTTTTAATCATACCTACCCCCTACTCTCTAACAAATAGCCCGGTTCTAATGGTTTATGCTGAAGAAAAATATTAACGATGCCCTTTCTTACTGACAAGGCTTCTTTTAACTCCTCTAAATAATCCTTTGCAAAATCAAGGCTCTCTCTGCTTGCAAAATCAATACTTATCTGAAGATTTTTTTCCTTCAAATAAAAACTCGCTTCTAAGAGACCTAAATAGGAGAAAAACATCCTTATGGCAAAAAGTTTAGTTTTACCCTCCTTTTCTTCAGGGACTTCAAACTCAAAGTATCCCCACCCGTTCCCTTCGGGGAAAACGACGGGGAGTAAAAGTTTATTCTCCGTATACACAGGTTATGGCAAAAAGTTTAGTTTTACCCTCCTTTTCTTCAGGGACTTCAAACTCAAAGTATCCCCACCCGTTCCCTTCGGGGAAAACGACGGGGAGTAAAAGTTTATTCTCCGTATACACAGGTTGCTTGATTTTAATTTTGCTGAAGATAGAATCCTCTTCCTCTTTATCTTTTCTCTCGGTCTTTTTCTCTACGTAGGTTAAAGCTTCCCTAAGAAGGCTAATCAATTTACCCGCTTCCTCTTTAGCTTTTTCCTGGATAAGTTTCGGCTCAATCGTAGATCCCCTCGAAGCCTCCTTTCTTAAAACATCAACCATTAAAAGAAGGTCCGTTGACCTCTTCTGAGGGCTTATAAGCTTCAATACTATCTCTGGCTCCGTTCTTTCAACTCTTACTCTTAGGGTTTCTCCAACTTTAAAGTCCTCAGGATTAAATGCTCCGGCAATCTGCGCCTGAAGCTTATCTCCCCCAAGCTCAAGATAGAGCATCTTACCCTCAATCTGAAGGACACGAACCGTTAACTCCCTTCCTGGTCGAGAAAGAAGGCTAAAAAGGTTCTCAGGTAAAAAGTAAACAGGTGAGGTAGGAGGAACCTGGATCATTCTATCTTAAACCCCTTACTTTTTAAAAGAAGCTCAACCTCACCTTGACTTATCCCAAGCTTTCTGGCAATCTCCTTAGGACTAAAGCCCTGCTTGAACAGTGCTATGACCTGTTCCTTAGGTAGAGCGGAGCTTTGAGGACTCTGGGAAGGATTGCCCAACCTTTCCAAGTTCTTAACTAACTCTTCGGCCCTTAAGATGCTTTCCTTGACCTCATCCCAAGGAAGCTCCAAAAATCTCTTAATCTTAAGATAGAACCAAAAAATTAAACCTATAAGAACTATGTCAAGAATTAACAAAAGCCAGATTATTACATCCTTTCCCATCTAATTAACTCCGAAGAATTACACCTTCAATCTCAAGGCTCTGAGGGATGGCTTTTAAGTTTTTCTTTTTAAGGTATTGCTTCAATTCTTCTTCAAGGAGATGGGGGTTCTTAAGCTTTTCCTGGCTCAAATCTTTTTCTTTTTTATTTATAAAAAATTCATACACAGCCTCTCTTAAAATCAACTCCGAAGCTTTGGCTTGCTTAAAATTTTCATAATCATTGTAAAAAAAGTAAACATCTACCCTTAAAAACCCCCCTTTCCCATAAGAGAAAAGCAAATTCTTAAGCTCAATGGTATACCTTTGTCCTGAGGTAAAGTTCCTCTGTGTAGCCCCAGTTTTGTTTATCGTCTCTTTAGCTAACTTTTCAGGTCCTTTTTCTGCAGATTCTTCCTTTGTTTCTGAAACATTTTGTTCTACCCTTTTTTCGGTTGCAGGTTCTCTCGAAATTTCAACCTTTTTTGGTTTATAAAGCAATTGATAAATCAAATAAACTCCTAAAAAAATTAAAAATAAAAGAATTGCTAAACCAACAAAAAAAAGAAAGCTTTTCTTATTTTCTAAAAGCTTCTTTGTCTTTGGTAACTCTTCATCAGCTTGCTGTACCTTTTCTAACTTTTCTAAATCTTCGATTACACCCTCTATTCTTTCGAGGTCTTCCCCCTGTGAAATGTTCTCTTTTTTTGGTTCCCCTTCCAATCAATTAGCCTCCAAAAACCTTCTCGAGCTTTTCTTTTAAGGTTTCCGGAGTAAACGGTTTTACGATGTACTGGTTTACTTTATACTTGATAGCCTCGAGGATGTTTTCCTTTTGAGCTTCGGCGGATACCATGATAAAGGGGATATCCTTTAAGTTCTCATCGCTTCTCACTGCCTTAAGAAGTTCAAGCCCGCTCATCTTAGGCATGTTCCAATCGGAAATTATTAGGTCAACCTTTTCTTTCTTTAAAATCTCAAGGGCGGTTGTCCCATCATCAGCCTCTAAGATGTTTTTAAACCCAAGCTGAGTAAGGATGTTTCTGATGATCTTTCTCATGGTGGAAAAGTCATCAACGATGAGTATCTTGATGTTTGGGTCTATGGGCATGCTTATCCCCTCCTTGACTCAATTTATTTTCTTGTTTTAGGATTGCCCTTAACTTCATGATAGCTTGATTATGTATCTGAGAAATCCTGCTCTCAGTGTAGCCTAAAACCTTTGCCACTTCCTTCATCGTTAAACCTTCATGATAATAAAGGGCAAGAACAAGCCTTTCTTTCTCGGATAAATATTCTAAAGCCTTCTCAAGCCTTTCAACAAGGTCCTTTAAAATATAATCCCTTTCAACATCCTCGTTCGAAGCAATAAGATTTACCAGAACATCTTCGTCATAATCAGGGTAAAGCTGTTTAAAGTTTTCTAAGTCTACAAACTGGACACCCTTTAAGTTTTCAAGCAACTTATAGTATTCATCCACAGAAAGCCCTAAGGCTTCGGCTATCTCTTCCGTTTCTGGCATCTCCCCCTTTTTGTTATAGAGCTCTCTTATAGTCTCTTCCAACTCGTTTGCCTTATCTCTTACACTTCTTGGAATTATATCAAGCTTCCTTATTTCATCAAGGATGGCACCCTTGATGCGGATCTCCGCATAGGTTCGAAACTTAACCTTCTTTGAAGGGTCATACCTTTTGTAAGCTTCGATCAAACCTATTACCCCAGCTGAGACTAAATCTTCCTTACTAAGGACTGGTTGACCAAGAAAGGCATACCTATTAGCGTAATAGTTTATCGTTGGTAAAAATTCCTCGACTAGCTTTTCCAATGGTGGCAGAGCAAATGTCTTTGTCATGGCTTATTTCCTTAAAAATTGCTTACAAATCTATCTAAAAACTGAGCTAAACTATCTTTCTTTCCTTTAAACTGTAAAACTTTAAACACAATCTCTCTCAATTTTTTACTTACGATGCTATCCGGACAAAGTTTAGTAAAAGGGATTTGGGATTTAATCGCTCGTTTGACGCATTCATCGTAAGGGATGGCTCCAAGATAATCTAAGCTTAGCTCGGGTAAAAACCGTTCTACCACGTAGAGAAGCCTTCGGTATATCTGTTTTGCCTCTTCGTCTGATTTTACCATATTAACCACCAAGTTAAAATTGGAAAGCCTTAATTTTTGATAGGAAACCTTTAGGATGGCATAAGCGTCGGCTAAGGAGGTAGGTTCAGTCGTGCAGATGAGGATACGCTCCTCGGCAAGCTGATTGAAGAAAAGAACATTATCGGAGATCCCAGCGGAAAGGTCAAAGAGGAGGATATCGTAGGGCTTAAGTGCCTCTTCAAGCTGGGATTTAAGCTGAACCTTCTGAGCTGGCGAAAGTTGGGTTAGCTCTGAAACTCCAGACCCAGCTGGGATGAGGTCAAACTTATACTCTGTGTGGTAGATGATATCTTTCAGAGTTAAGTCCCCGCTTAACACATACCTCACATCAAACTTTGGGGCTATCCCAAGCATGATGTCTACATTTGCTAAGCCAAGGTCAGCATCAAATATTATCACCTTCTTGTTTAGCTCTGCTAATAGGCAGGCAAGGTTTATCACAAAGCTTGTCTTGCCAACACCTCCTTTACCGCTTGATACGGCAATGCTAAGCATGTTATCCTCCTTTTTCTAAATTTTGTTCATTCCTCGGAGCATGAGATTAACTAAATCTTGCGGGTCAACCTTTATAAGGTCTTCTGGCACCCTTTCTCCGGTCGAAAAATAAGAAACAGGCGGTATATCCTCATCAAGAAGCCAAAAAAGTGGTGCTCCCCTCTTTACCTTATCAACAAAGGTCAAGGCCAACTCGTTTATTGGGAGGTCTCTTATCCTCTGCCAAAGCTCCAAATGGTGCTGAAAGTCCTCTGTCGCCTTAACCACTAAGCAAAACCTTAACTCTCTAAGCATCCTTGTTATCTCAATCAAATCCTCCGGCATAAACTTTTTCCCAAGACCTGGGGTGTCAACCAAGACATAATCAAAGTCCTGCTTCAGGCTTGGGAAACGATTTATCAACTCATCCCAATCTGTCCAGAGGCAGGGAATTTCAAGAAACTGGGACATCCTTTGGAACTGTTCCTTGCCCCCTATTTTGTAGTTATCTACGCTAACAATCAAAACCTTACCCCTTCCCTCCTTTTTAAGCTTAAAGGCTATCTTAAAAAGGATGGTAGTTTTGCCGCACCCTGGCTCTCCGATAAAAACCCTAAACCTTTCTTCCAAAGGAACTCCCTTCCTCTTACAGCCTTCCTTCACAAAATCAACCAAACTTTTATCCTCAGCTAAGATCTTATCAGCCATAAATGGTGGAATACAAAGTCGTAGAAGCTCTATCTCCTTTTTTAGCCTGAGCTGTGGTGTAGAGAGCGCTTTGACCATCTCTTTTATTTCTTGGAGTTCTAAAAAAAGCTTCTTATCTATTGCCGTAAACGGGGAGCAACTGCCCTCCTCTACATCAATTTCCTTTGGCTTTGAGGGTTCGGATGGCTTTGGGAGTTCTGGCTCATCAATGGCTGCAATAACCTCATAGAACTCCACCCCGTTATCAACCACCTTCTCAGAATCCATAATGACCGCATTCTCCCCAAGCTCTTCTTTTACCTTTCTTAGAGCATCTATCATGGACCTGCCACGGATTCGCTTTATCCTCATGGTTATTCTCTCGTAAGTCTTATTACTTCAAGAATTTCCACATTAATCTCCGGTGGAACCTCGGCCTGAGAAATTACCGGAACATACGCTAAGCTTCTCTCTATCAGCCTTCTCAAATGTCTTCGAACAAGAGGACCACATAGAACAACAGGAACTATCCCCCTCTGCCCCGCCCTCTCTACTGCCTGGGTAATGGCAGCTACAATCTTTGCCCCAATCTTCGGGTCGATCATGAGAAATGTTCCTTGCTCTGTCCGCTGTAAGCTCTTCTTTAAAATCTCTTCAACATCTTCTCCGATTAAAAGGCTTGGAAGCCTTCCTTCCTGAAGATAGGGTTTAACGATCATCCTGCCAAGCCTTTGCCTGACATACTCTGTCAAAACATCAGGGTCTTTGATGCTTGCCCCGTAGTCGCTTAAGGTTTCAAAGATGGTTATAGTGTCCTTTAGAGGGATTCCTTCCCGTAGTAGATTTTGCAAAACTTTTTGAATGGTAGTTATACTAAGGACATTCAAGGTCTCTTCAACGAGCCTTGGATAATACCTTCTCAAGCCGTCAACTATCTTCTGCACTTCCTGCTTGGTTAAGATTTCATCGGCATACTTCTTTATCACTTCGGAGAGATGGGTAGTGATGACCGTGCTTAAACTAACCACCGTAAAGCCTGCTAGCTCTGCCTCTTCTCTTTGGTTTTCGGTTATAAAGTAAGCCTTCATTCCAAAAGCTGGGTCGGTGGTTGGGATGGCGCCTTGCGGGGGTGGAACCGCTGGGTCAGAAGGTATAGCAAGGAGGTAGTTCGGGATAAGCTCAGCCTTAGCAACCTCTACTCCTTTAATTAGAATCTGGTATTCGTTAGGCTTAAGCATGAGGTTATCCCGAACATGAACTGCAGGTATCATGATTCCAAGCTCGTTTGCAAGCTGTCTTCTCAAGGCTTTAATTCTTTCTAATAGGTCTCCCCCAAGGCTTTCATCAGCTAAGTAGATGAGCCCATACCCAAGCTCAACAGCTAAAAGCTCAACGGGGCGAATTTCTTCAACCTCTGATGGGGGCGCTTCCACCTTTTCTTCCTTTACCTCTTCTACCTCAGCAGAGATTGCCTTATAAGCGAAATAACCAAGAGCTAAGAAAACCAAGCCTAAGGAGAAAAGCGGCAAAAAGGGCAAACCAGGGACAAGACTGATGAAAATAAGGGATAGTCCAGTTAAGAAGAAAACAACAGGCTTTTTGGCAAACTGCTTAGCTATGTCTTTAGTCATGCCAGACTCAGAGGCGGCTCTACTGATCAAAATTCCTGCCGAGGTTGAAACGATGAGAGCTGGTATCTGGGAAACTAAACCATCCCCGATGGTAAGAATAGTGTAGGTTTTGGCTGAAGTTGCAAGGTCAAGCCCTTTTTGAAGGGTCCCAATAAGCACGCCTCCGATGATGTTTACAAAGGTTATGATGAAACCGGCTATGGCTTCTCCCCGGATAAACTTGGAAGCACCGTCCATAGCTCCATAAAATTCAGCCTCCTTAGCTATCTCTGCCCTTCTTCTCTTAGCCTCTGCCTCATCGATAAGCCCAGCGTTAAGGTCAGCATCAATAGCCATCTGCTTTCCTGGCATAGCATCGAGAGTAAACCTTGCCGCAACTTCAGCAATCCTTCCCGCACCCTTGGTAATGACCACAAAGTTTATCAAAACAAGGATCAGGAAGACGATAAAACCTACGATGTAGTTCCCACCAACGACAAACTCTCCAAAACTCTTGATAAGGTATCCTGCCGCATCCGTTCCTTCATGCCCCCGAAGAAGAATAACCCTAGTTGTAGCCACGTTCATGGCAAGCCTAAAGAGGGTTGTGATGAGCAACAACGATGGAAAGGCGGTAAAATCAAGGGACCTGTTTACCTGCATGGACATCACTAAAATCAAAAGGGCAACAGAAATGTTTAACGCTAAGGCAAGGTCAATGAGATGCTTTGGAAGAGGAAAAATTATCAGACCTAAGAAAAGGAGGATGCCTACGATAGCTGACAAATTGTAGACATCAAAAGTCGTTCGTAGGTTCTGTGTTCTCTCCATAATCTTTTTCTCTTAAAAACCTCTTCTTTTTTCCCTAAGCTTATATACAATCGCCAAAATTTTAGCCACCGCTTCGTAAAGCTCTTGGGGTATGTAATCACCTACCTTTGTCTTATAATACAAAAAGCGTGCCAAAGGCGGGTCCTCAAAGATGGGGACATTGTTTTCCTTGGCAATCTCTTTTATCTTCAGAGCTAGGTGGTCTACGCCCTTTGCGACAACCTGCGGGGCTGGCATCTTTCCCATCTCATACTTTAAAGCCACGGCAAAATGCTCGGGGTTTGTTATAACCACATCAGCCTTTGGAACCTCAGCAAGCATCCTTCGCCTTGCAACCTCCCTTTGCTTTTGCCGAATGCGAGCCCTAACAAAGGGGTCACCTTCCGTCTGCTTCAACTCCTCTTTAAGCTCTTCCCTTGTCATCCTAAGCTTTCTCTCAACCTCCCACCAGTTGTATAACCAATCAAGAAGGGAAAAAATAAAAAGGATAAAAAGAATTTTAACGATTAAGACCTTTGTCAGATGAACCATCGATGCTGTCAAATATCCGACAGGCATACCAAGAAGGTTAAGAATACCTTTTACTTCATCCTTGATGATAAAATAGGAAACGAGGGTGATGATAGCAAGCTTAACCAGGGATTTTATCAGCTCAAAAAGGGAGGTCAGAGAAAAGAGCCTTTTAAAGCCTTCAATGGGGTTTAGCCGGTCAAACTTAAGACCTATAGCCTCAACAGCCCAAACCCCGCCCCCTGTCTGCAAAAGATAAACAATGAGCACGCTAAGTGTTAGAAGGACAAAAAGAGGCAAAAGAAATTTTAAAAGGCTAAAGGCAAAAAACTTAAAAAGGTAAAGGGTTGAGGGGAGGTCTATAGAAAGGTTAAAGCTCGTGAAGGAAAAGCCAAACATGAGGTAGATTTGAGAAAAAAACAGGCTCCCCAGGAGAAGAAGGGAGGAGGTTCCGGCAAAAAGCACGGCAACGGAGCTTAGCTCCCGGCTTTTAGCAACCTGTCCCCGTTTGCGAGCCTCTTCTCGCCTTCGAGGCGTTGCCTCTTCTGTTCGTTCCTGTAGCGTTTCTTCTGGCATACTCTATACCCTTTATTGCCCAGCCTTTAACAGGTATAGAGTAAAGCTTTTAAAGTTTGAAAGCTGCGTGGTTAAAACCTTGGGCAAAAATAGAAGCATAAGCCCAAAAATTATGAGACCAAGCCCTAAGGTTAAAGGAAAGCTAACAAACATTACATTCATCTGAGGAATAAATCGACCAACTATGGCAAGAACAACATATACTAAAAGCATAAACAAAAGCATAGGACCAAGGACTCTAAGGCTTAAGTCAAAGATAAGACCGCTCTTTTTAAGAATATGGGAGAGTAAGTCCTGTTTAAACAAAAAAAGACCTGGGGGCAAATAATCAAAGGAGTAAACAACAAAAGTTAAAAGATGATGATGAAAGTCTAAAGTAAAGAAAAAAAGAAGAAAGAGCAAGAAGAGAAATTCAGAAAGAATGGGGATGCTAACTCCGCTAATTGGGTCAATAGTCTGGGAGATGCCAAAACCCATCTGTAAACCAACCATCTCTCCCCCTACCTGTATCCCAGCAAGGATAAACCTTAAGAAAAGAGAAAGAAGAAAAAAGATTAGAAAATCAGAAAGAAGGAAAAAAAATAATGCGAGAGGAGAATCGGGAAAAGGTATATTGAGTTTTATCACTGGGACAAGGGCTAAGGATAAAACTAAACTTAAAGCCACTTTAATTCTTGCTGGCAAGTAGGCTGTGGTAAAAAGGGGGAAGATGAAAAATAGTAGGGTGAAGCGTTCTAAAAGGAAGAGAAAGGCAATAAAATAATTCTGCAAATAGTTCAAAATTTCTTGAGCCATAGTTTAATCATTTTATAAAAAAAGGTATGTTTAAAATTAACTGAGATGTAAAATCTGTTAGTTTTTTTAACATCCAAGGAAGGGTAAAGAAGAAAACAAGTATCATGGCAAGGATCTTAGGGACAAAGGTTAAGGTCATCTCCTGTATCTGGGTTACCGCTTGAAAGATGCTTATCCCAAGACCAATGATCAAAGCGGTGGCTAAAAGTGGTAAAGACAAAAGAAGGGTAATCTTTACAGCCTCTTTTGCAAGACTAATAATCATGGCATCAGTCATCTTTTTACCTCCTTAATGAAAGCTTTTGACTAAAGAAAAGATAAGCAAATTCCAACCATCGACCAAGACAAAAAGAAGAAGCTTAAGAGGAAGGCTTAGCATCATAGGCGGTAGCATGAGAATACCCATAGAGATCAAAACTGTTGACACAACTAAGTCGATAATCAAAAAGGGTATGTATAGAAGAAAACCAATCTGAAAGGCTGTCTTTAGTTCGCTTATCATAAAAGCTGGGATAAGCGTAAGCAAGGAGACATCCTCTGGAGTTGCTGGTCTTGGCTCACCCCTAAGCTTTACAAAGAGAGCTAAATCCTTTTCCCGGGTATTTTTAAGCATAAATGCTTTAAAAGGTGCAGAAACTCTCTCAAAAAGTGTCTTCTCATCGATTTTCTTTTCCATATAGGGCTTAATTCCTTCATCGTAGGCCTTCATAAAGACAGGAGCCATGATAAAGAAGGTCAAAAACAGGGCTAAGGAGATTAAAACCTGGTTTGGAGGGGTGGCCTGGAGACCAAGGGCGTGTCTCAAGATAGAGAAGACCACGATAAGCCTGGTGAAGGAGGTAAGCATAAGAAGGAGGGCTGGGGCTATAGAAAGGACTGTCAAAAGAAAGAGTATCTGTAGAAAAACTGACACTTGCTGAGGGTTTGAAGCCTGCTCTATCCCAATCTTAAGCGTTGGGATGGCTATGGCTACCAGTTGAACCATCCTTCAACTCCGTCAAAAGTGTTAGTCCCTTGTCGGTCAATCCAAGCAGAAAGCGTTTACCTTCTACTTCTATAAGCAAAAGCTGTGCCTTAAAGCTAATAGGCTTTACCTCAAGCACCTTAATGCGATGGCTCATAAGACCTCTAAACTGATATTTCCTGTAGAAGTGCGCCATAACTGGCAAAAGGCTAAGAATAAGAAGGATTATTCCTAAACCCTGCAGATACTGTATCCACTCCATCTTAGCTCCCCAGCTTCTTAACCCTATCTTGAGCGCTGATTATTTCCGTAACCCTGACCCCAAACCTCTCGTTTACGACAACCACCTCACCCTTAGCCATAAGCTTTCCGTTGACATAGATGTCAACAGGTTCCCCGGCAATCCTCTCAAGCTCGATGATAGAGCCCTGGGTTAGCTTAAGCAGGTCTTTGATCTGCATCTTCGTCCTTCCGATTTCAACAGAAACTTCTAAGGGAAGGTCAAGGATAAAGTCTAACTCTTGAGGAGCCTCGACCCCCCGTGCGGGGCTTAGTTCTTTAAAGGTCATCGGTTGGGAGGATGGCGTTGGCTTAGTTTCAATGACTTCTTGTTTGGTTTCTGACTGACCAGCCTTTTCTTCCCCTTCGCTTTGAGCTTGAGCGGATTCCTTCAAAGCCTCTTCCCACATTTTCATTAAATCTTCAGGGTTTATCTCCTCTTCTTGAGTTTCTTTTTTGATTTCCTCATCAGCCATCATATCTCCTCCTCTTTTTCTGGGATTATGAAGCTTTCTATCTGTAAGGCTAAATGATCTCTATATATACCCATTTTGGCTAAGTATTTTGGCACGCCTTCCACCAGCACCTCAACTGGTTCGTCAGCCTTTTTGTTCAAAACTATGACATCTCCTGGCTCAAGGTTTATCAAATCCCGCACGGTGATCTGTGAATGCCCGAGCATTCCCTTTACCTCTACCTCACTGTTAAAAACCAGTCGCTCGATAGCTCTCCGCCACTTGGGGTCGATAACCTCTTCCAGCTGATAAGGAGAGTAGAGCTTATCCTTTATAGGCTGAAGAGTGGTTAAAGAATAACAAAAGAGAATTTTTCCGCTTAAGGCTTCAAGCTCAACATTAAAGCCTGCTACAACCACCGTCTCTTCAGGCTGCATAACCCGGGCAAACTGAGGGTTTACCTCGCTCCGGACATACTTTATTTTGATAGGATAGATGTTTCTCCAAGCCTTCTCGCATTCAGCAAAAATTATATCAACCACCCTTTTAATAAGGCGCTGTTCAATTGGGGTAAACTCCCGCCCTTCAACCTTAATAGTCTTCTTTTCGCCACCCCCAAGAAACCTTTCAACGAAAACAAAAACAAGCGGAGCATCGATGATGAGTAAACCATGTCCCTTCAAAGGCTCTGGTTTGAAGATATGAATAGAAGTAGGAACGGGTATCTTATTAAGGAAATCTTTAAACCTTTCTAATTGAGTTGGGAGAGCGGTTAGTTCGACCATCTCCCTAACCATAGTAGAAAAACTCATACGAAGAGACCTGATGAGATAGTCGTTAATAACATCAAAACCAGGGAGCTTAAGTTTTGTTGATATAGAATAATCTTTGAAGTTAAAGGGTTTAACTTTTTCTTCTGGTATTTTCTCCGGGGTGGTATCGATCTTTCCTTCGGCTAACCCAGATAAAAGCGCATCGATTTCTTCCTGAGATAAAACCTTATCCATGTAGCCTCACTCCACTATGTATTGAGTGATGTAGACATTTGTCACTACATCTTCCCCAAAAATTTCTTTACACTTAGCTAAAATCTCCCTTTTGATCTTCTCTTTAGCCTCAGGCACGACCACCTCTTCAACTGTTTTACCGCTTAAAATAGCTATGATGGCATCTTTAAGCTTCGCCTCCTGCTTTTTTACCTCTTCTTCTGCCTTCTTATCGCCAACCTCAAAGCTAAGCCTAACCTGAAGATACCTTCTACCTGAAGGGTCAAAAAGGTTAACAACAATAGGATCTAAATCGACCATCACGACCTGTTCAGCCTTCTTAGCCTTCTTCTTCCCTTTCTCATCTTCACCCTTTTTAGATGATAAAAACAGAAAAGCCCCAGCCCCGATACCAATCACTAAAAAGGCTATCAAAATGAGTAAGATCAACTTTTTACCCTTCTTTGGTGGAGCCTGACCTTCCCCTTTTACCTCTTCAGCCATTCCTCTTACCTCCAAGGAGTTTTTTTAAACTAAATCAAATTTTATACCAAGTCTCTCCGAGGCGTTAGCCGAGGGGTCTCCTTAGGGTTGCCTCGCTATCGCTTGGCAGGATAGGCTTCGCTGTCACCTCGAACAAGGCAATATATCCCCTGACGCCTTAATGTTAATTTTTTGACAGATTGACCTTCAAAACTTAACCTTCTTCTTAGGAAGGGGAACATATTCAACTGTTGGAACAGACTTAACAGGCTGAGGGAAAAGCTTCATCAGCTGGTAGATTTCCGAGGGCATGTTGTTGCTAACAGGTAGCCCAAGGTTTCTTGCTTCTTCATAGGTTATAGGATGGTCATGGGTAAAGTATCCTTGAGACAAAAGCTCAGAGATCTCCTCTATTTTGTCGTCCGGATACCTTCCTTCTAAGATAATCTTTAAATGTTTTTTCATCTGCTTTAGAGCCATTTCCGCTACATCAGCAAGGATTAGCGTTTGGTCTTCAATCTTTTCGATGGGTTTCCGATGGGTTAGGCGTAGAATTGAAGCAGCTGGCATACCGTTTAACTGAGGGTCAACAGGTCCAAGCACAGCGTGTTCTCCCATTACAATCTCATCGCAGGCAAGGGCGATAAGAGTCCCTCCGCTCATGGCATAGTAGGGCACAAAGGCTGTAGTTTTGGCTGGATGTTTTTTTATGGCCATGGCTATTTGTAGGGCAGCAAGCACCAAGCCACCCGGAGTATGAAGGATGATATCAATGGGAACATCCTTATCCGTCATGTTGATGGCGCTAATTACGGCTTCCGAATCGTTAATATCGATGTAGCGCATGATGGGAAGCCCAAAAAAGCTCACCGTCTCCTGTCGATGAACAAGGAGAATGACCCTTGAGCCACGAGCCGCCTCAATCCTTTCAATCATCTTTTGCCTGGCAATCTCTAAAAACTTTTGCCGCACAATAGGCTGCATCGCAAGCAAGAATAAAAATAGCCAAAGGAATTCTAGCCCCATAGTTACCTCCGCTTGTCTAAATCAAAAAAGGAGCCAAAGATAAAGTATTCATCCGGATGATATCGACATCTCCTACGACAAAAGATTTTAAAAGCAACCAAACCAAAGGCAAAACCACCAAGATGGGCAAACCAGGCAACCCCGCTAAAGCTATCAGGCAAAGCCAAGGAAAAAAGCCCGCTGTAGAATTGCATCAAAAACCAAAGCCCAAGATACAAAAAGGCTGGCACTTCAAAAAAGAGGGGCACAAAAATTATAGGGACAAGAACAAGGATCCTTGCCAGGGGGAACATCAAAAAGTATGCGCCAAGCACCCCTGAGATAGCCCCACTTGCCCCAACCACAGGAACAACTGACCCCGCATAGACAAGCGAATGCATAAAAACCGCTGCCAATCCACAGGTAAAATAAAAAATCAAATACCTTAGCGGTCCCATTCTATCCTCAACATTGTCGCCAAAGATCCAAAGGGTCCAAAGGTTGCTGATTAGATGAAGCCAACCACCGTGGATGAACATATGGGTAAAAAGGGTAGCATATTTTAGCCAGGATGGCTCTCCTACGAGGACTGAAAAATAATCGTCAAAAAATCGAGCAGGCACAAAGCCCCAGGTGTGGAAAAAGGCTTCCCTTGCCCTCTCTGGCAAACTAAGCTCATACAAGAAAACTAAGATGTTGGCAAGGATTAGAAGCCAGGTGACAACTGGAGGGTTTCTCCTTGGGTTTATATCTTGAAGGGGTATCATCCAAGCTCCCCGATGAGGATCCCCCTAACCCTCTTTCTCGTCTCCTCGCTCCGAGAAATTAGGTCAGAAAGGGGCTTTTCCTCACTTGGTATTAGACCAAACTCTTTTTTATCTTCCTTTACCTTAAGTTTATAAAGCCCATCCTTCCCCTCAGTCAAGAAGGAAAGAGCAACCTCGCCTACCACCTCTCCGTCGTATCCTAAGGCGTAAAATTCTGCTGAACGAAGGGCATACCTATTACCGTTAAAAGAAAGTGAAACCCCCTTAGCCTCTCGAAGAAGGCTTAAGGCTTCGGTATCGGTAATCGAGTCTCCACAGTAAAAGCCCTCTGAAAGGGGAATGCTTAGCCCTTTTGAAACCTCTTCACAAGCTTTAGCCTTTTCTCTTCCTCCGATTGGGTTAACCTCTCTTAAGAATTCTCCAGAATCTAAATTCCAGACCTTCTCAAAAAATAGGTATTCCATCTCATCGAGGATATCCCTTAGGCTCTGGGGCAAGTCTTGAGGTGCTTTGGCAGTGGGAGGAAGCTCAATGTCAGGAAAGCTTAATATCCTTTCATAAATTTCTGTCAAAATTTTGGCTTCAGCCTGAGAAATTTTAACCCTATCAAGGTCAACCTCGGTGCAAAACACATTTTCCATCGGAAAACCGACCTTTTTGCACAGGGCAACAAGGTAAGGCTTATAGCTTGTGCTTATGATGTAAACTGGAGCAATTTTAAGCAAGCTTCTTAGGATTTCATCCATTTTTGGGAGCAAGATTAGCGTTCTTTCTGAGAATTCTTCTAAAGCTTTGTTTGTTGCCCCAAAGAGTTTGAGAAAAGGTAGTATCAACTTTAGCGTATCTCCAGCCTTGTAGTTTTCTCGTTTTTTAATGTCTGCAAGGTAGTCGTCAAAACGGGATACCTGTTTGAAAAACTTTCCACCTTGAGGAATGATGGCTGAGGCGAATTCAAAGGCGTTATCGTTGAGGGTTATCGGACCCTCGCAATCAAAGGCTAAAAAGGGCATGTAATTATTATAAATTAGGGAAAGCAGCTTGCAAAGGGAGGGGGTCCCCTGAGGATGCTTCAATATAATTCTTCAGGACAAAGCGGGATTTTTATTGAAACAGTCCTGAGAAAGTTCGCCAGCAATCAGAAGATATGTTAAAATTAATAATATTACATTCTCTACGCGGGGTGGAAGGCTCGATGAAAGGCAGAGAGATAAGGGCTAAGTTTTTAAGCTATTTTCAAAGGCTAAACCATGTAGTTGTGCCAAGCTCTCCTCTTATACCAAAGGATGACCCAACGCTCCTTTTTACCAATGCTGGAATGGTTCAGTTTAAAAGGGTCTTCCTTGGCGAGGAGAAAAGACCTTACACGCGCGCGGTAAGCTGTCAAAAGTGCGTGCGGGCAGGGGGAAAGCATAACGACCTTGAAAATGTAGGCTACACCGCAAGGCATCACACCTTTTTTGAAATGCTCGGAAACTTCTCCTTCGGCGACTACTTTAAGGAAGAAGCCATACTCTACGCCTGGGAATTCCTAACGAAAGAATTGGGGCTACCAAAAGATAAGCTCTATGCAACGGTCTTTTACGAGGATGAAGAGGCAGTTTCTCTTTGGAAGAAAATCGCCGGCTTTTCTGAGGACCGAATAATAAGGCTTGGAGAAAAGGACAACTTCTGGATGATGGGGGACACCGGTCCTTGCGGTCCCTGCTCAGAGATAGTCTACGACCAAGGTCCGGAGTTCTCTTGCGGAAAGCCCGATTGCCAGCCCGGTTGCGATTGCGACCGCTTTTTAGAGGTCTGGAACCTTGTCTTTATGCAGTATGAAAGAACAAAGGAGGGAAAGCTTATCCCCCTTCCAAAGCCCTGCATAGACACGGGAATGGGGCTTGAAAGGATTACCGCTGTCGTCCAAGGAGTTCCAACAAACTTTGACACCGACCTTTTTGCCGGGCTCATGCAAAAGATTTCTGAGCTCTCTGGACGAGGGTGTAAAGAAAACCGGGACGCTGAGGTTGCCTTCCGAGTGATCGCAGACCATTTTAGAGCCTCAGCCTTCATCATCGCAGAGGGCATCATTCCCTCAAACGAAGGGCGTGGCTATGTCCTTCGGAGGATTATCCGGAGAGCTGAACGCTTTGGAAAGCTCCTCGGGCTAAACGAGCCCTTCCTTTACAAACTTTTGCCACCTCTTATAGAAGAGTATGGAGACATCTATCCTGAAATTAAAGAAAATGCCCTCTTAATTGAGAAGGTGCTAAAGCATGAAGAAGAACGCTTTTTAGAGACCTTAAACACTGGGCTTGAAGTCTTAGCAGAAGAGGTTGAAAGACTGAAAGAAAAGGGGGAAAAGACTATTCCCGCCGAGCTTCTTTTCAAGCTTTACGATACCTATGGCTTCCCCTACGATTTAGTGCGGGACTATGTGCTCCCCCTTGGGTTTAGCTTAGACCTTGAAGGCTTTGAAAGGCTTAGGGAAGAGGCAAGGGAAAAAAGCAGGCAAACCTGGAAGGGTGCCTTAGAGACCTTGCCCCCTGCCATAAAAGAGCTTATCTCCCAAGGGGTGAAGACAGAGTTTGTAGGCTACGAAGAATTCTCCACAAAGGCTAAGGTCCTTGCCCTCATAGATGATATCCTGGTTGTGGATAAGACTCCCTTTTATCCTGAAGGTGGTGGGCAGGTTGCTGATGTTGGGCTGGTAGTGGGAGGAAAAGGAAAAGCCCAAGTTGTGGATGCAGAAAAGGCATCAGACCTTATCCTTCACAGGATAAAACTCCTTGAAGGAAGGATTGAGGTCGGCGATGAGGTTGAGCTAACCATAGATGTTGAAAGAAGAAGGCGCATCATGAGGCATCATACCGCAACGCATCTTTTGCATTCAGCCCTAAGGCAAGTCCTTGGCTCTCATGTGAGGCAGTATGGTTCCTTGGTTGAGGAGGGAAGGCTTCGCTTTGACTTTACCCATTTTACAGCCCTAAAGCCGGAAGAGCTAAAGAAGGTCGAGGACCTCGTTAACCGCTGGGTCCTTGCAAACTATGAGGTTGAGACGAAATGGATGCCCCGTGAGGAGGCAGAAAAGTTAGGAGCCCTTGCCTTTTTTGAGGAAAAGTATGGCGACATCGTGCGAGTTGTAAGGATTAACGATGTTTCTTGCGAATTCTGCGGAGGAACGCATGTTAAGAGAACTGGAGATATCGGGTTTTTCAAGGTCATTAGCGAAGGCTCAGTAGCAAGCGGAGTTAGAAGGATTACAGCCATCTGCGGAGACCTTGCTTATCAGTATGTGAGAGACCTTGAGGATAGGCTTGAAAGATTAGCAAGCCTTCTTAAGACATCCCCTCAGGACCTGGAAAAGAGGGTTGAGCAACTTCTAAAGGAGATGGAAGACCTTAAGGCAGAGTTAAAGAGGTGGAAGGGAGGAAACTTAAGGGATGAGTTGGCAAGGAAGCTTTCTTCTGTGGTAAAGGTTGGCGAGATCTCGCTCTTTGTTGGGTATGTGCCCGTGGAAAAGATGGATGAGCTTCGGGAGTGCGGGGATTTTATAAAACAAAAGCTTGGCTCAGGGGTTATCTTTTTAGCCTCAGAAAAGGATGGAAAGATCCAAGCCATCTGCATGATAACCAAAGATTTAAGCTCAAAAGTTTCAGCCAAGGATATCTTCCTTGCCCTCTCAAAGAAGATTGGTCTCAAAGGTGGGGGAAGACCTGAACTTGCCCAAGGGACCCTTCTTGAGAAGGTCGATGAGGAGAGCTTAAAAGAAAAGGTATCTGAAGCCTTAGAGGAGGTGCTCCGTGGAGGATAAAAGGCTAAGGATCGAGGTTTATATTTCTCCAAAATGTCCTACAAAAGAGGCTGTGGAAAAAAACATAAAAGAAGCCCTTGAGTTAGAGGGGATTCCTGCCCACCTAACTGGTGAGGTAATAAGCCCAGATGAGGCTAAGAAAAGAGGATTGAAAGGCTCGCCCACCATAATCATTAACGGAGAGGTTTTTCAACCTATTGAAAGGTCAAGCTTTTCATGAAGGCTTTTCATAGACGAGCAGGGGAGGCTCGTCCGAGTTCCGACGGTTAGCATGCTAAGAAAGAGCCTGAGGGAAGCGTGGAACTCTATACTTTAACTTGGTTAGAAAGGATCTTAAAGGATTACGAAAGGGATTACGAGGCAGAGGAAGTCATAGTCGTTGGGGATAAGCAGATAAACTTTAAGCCCCTTATTTTTGCCATAGCGCTTCTTCATATCTTTCAAAGACCTCTTCTCTACAAGCTTGAGCCCATTGAAGAGCTTTTAGATTCTCTTCGAGAGCGGTTTGATTTTATGCATCTTGTTGACCTTTTGCGCAAAGAGTTTTCCCTTTGGTTTAGGGAGATGGTTCTTCATCGCGATTTTTCTAACGCAAAGTATGACCAGCTATCCCATGAATTTCATCTTTTGGAAGAGATTGTGCAGAAGCAGGTTCAGATTCCTTTGCTTGATGAGTTGAAGAAGCTTTGCATGACCTTCGAGGAGGCTTTTGAGGAGAAGAAGGAGGTTAGCGAGGCAGATAGGAAGAGGTTTGTTCGGCTCGTTAACTTTTTTGTTCGGACAGAGGCTATAAAACCGAGCAAAAGCTCTGAGCTTATTGAGCGAGCCGAGAAGGCAGGAACAAACCTTGACCCCTCTTTCGCACCCCTTTTCTCTCAAAAACCCGAAGACTTAAGAGAAAAGATGTTAGAGAGTTTTAGTCGGTTTGTGAATGAGAGATTATCCCTCAGCTTCTAAAAACTGATTGTAAACATTCTGGTTTTGAATAAAATTAAACCAGATTACGCTCTGGAGGCTTAAATGAAGTTCCAAAAAGAACTTGAGAGGTTTCAATATCTTCTAAAGGAGCTTTTTCAATTTGAGGCTTCGGATTTGGATTTTGGAATTTATAGAATTCTTAACTATAAACGAGAACAAATAAAAGATTTTATAGAAAACAGATTGCCTGAAATTGTAGAATCTGCGTTTGAAAAGCACAAGCAAGCCCTTTCTAAAAACATAGATGAAGAGTTTAACAAGATAAAAGAAGAAGTAAAAAGGAGCCTGGGTGAGGAAGCAATTAGTCCAACTGGAGAACTTCATGAAATCTTTAAAAATACTCCTCTTGGAAAGAAATACTTAGACATCAAAGAACAAAAAGAACTCTTGGAAAAGATTGAAGAGATAAAAGGACAAGTGTATAACGACTTATATAGCTTCTTTTCAAGATTTTATGAAGATGGAGACTTTATTCCGCAATATAGATACACTATAAAAGGATATAAATACGCTATACCATACAACGGAGAAGAAGTAAAGCTTTACTGGGCAACAGCTGACCAATACTACATAAAAACAGGTCTACTTTTTAGAGATTATACTTTTAAAACAGAGGGTATCAAAGTAGTCTTTAGAGTAGTAGAAGCAAAAGATGAGCTTGGTTCAAACAAAGCTACAAAAGAAAGATTTTTTGTCTTAGATGATGAAAATCCTATAGAGATTACTGATAATGATGTAATTATTAGGTTTCAGTATAGGGAGCTTTCAGAAGAAGAAGTTAAAATGTATGAAGTGGAAGGAGGTAGTAATAGTTCTAAGCAAGAAAAAATCAATGAAAAAATATTTAACAATCTAAAAGAATTTTTCACGGAAACTAAAAATCTAAATCTTATCAAATTTTTGGTTGATACGACTAAAAATAATAAAGAAATCCTTTTGTATCACCTAAACAGATTCACAGCAAAGAATACACGTGATTATTTCATTCACAAAAATTTAAAAAAATTTTTGAGTGAGCAATTAGATTACTTTATTAAAGCTGAAGTTTTAAACTATGAAACCTTATCGGAGGAGAAGTATTTAGACAAGCATATAACAAGGGCAAGGACTGTAAAAGAAATAGGAGAAAAGATAATCGACTTTTTAGCCCAGATAGAAGATTTCCAGAAGAAACTTTGGGAAAAGAAAAAGTTTGTTATTAAAACTGAGTATGTAATAACTCTTGACAGGATAAAGTCTTGGACTGATGAAGAGTTTTATAAGAAAGTAGTAAAAAGGGTTTTAAACAATCCAGACCAACTAAAGGAGTGGGAAGCTCTGGGGTTTGGCAAGATTGAAACAGAGAAAGATTTAGAAGACAGAAAGCTACCCATTGATACAAGATATTTTGATGAAGATTTCAAGTTTGAGCTGTTAGAAAAGATTTCTGAGAATGTAGACATAGAGGATGCTTTGGACGGCTTACTAATTAAAAGTGAAAATTGGCAAGCCTTGAATACGATTTTGAATAAGTATAGGGAGAAAATAAAAACAATATATATAGACCCGCCATATAATACAGGAAATGATGAGTTTCTATATAGAGATAGATATCAACATTCTTCGTGGCTTACAATGATGGAAAATAGGTTAAGTTTAGCAAGGAAATTGATGAGAGATGATGCTATTTGCTTTATCAGTATAGGAGATACCCTTAGAGCTCAAGCAAGAATCAATTCAACATCTCGATTAAATTTACTTTGTAATGTGATTTTTGGAGAGGACAACTATATAGCTAATTTTGTGAGAAAATCAGGAACAGCACCTAGACAAGATATAAAACACATAGCTAATTCTCATGATTATATATTGTGTTATGCAAAAGATATTGAAATGGCAAAAGTGAACAGAAAAACTGCTGATTTATCAAGATTTAGATATGAAGATGAATACGTTAAAAAAAGAGGAAAATTTGATTTAAATCAATTAGATCGAGGCAGCATACAATATTCTGAAAGCTTGGATTACCCAATAATTATTGAAAAAGGACGAATTATTGAAGTTTTTAATGGCAAAGTTTTTAAGAAAATTCCAGCACCAGAAAAAATTGTAATATGGCCAGGAAGTGATCCTAATGACAAAAGGTGGATTTTTAGGTGGTCTAAAGAAAAAGTAGAGTGGGGTATAGAAAATGGTTTTATAGTTTTTAGGAAACATAGAAGTGATAAATGGAAAGTTTATTATAAAGAGTATGAACTTGTTGATAATGAAGGTAACCCAAGAGAAAGAACTAATCCTTACGATACATTAATTTTGGAATTTCCTAATGAACTAGGCACATCAGAAATAGAGAATTTATTTTATAAAAGACTTTTCGAATATCCTAAACCCTCTAGCTTGATAAAACATTTACTAAAAATAGGATCTGATATAAATTCTTTAATCATTGATTTTTTCGCTGGCTCAGGAACAACGGCTCATGCTGTAATGAAACTAAATAAAGAAGATGGGGGCAATAGAAAGTTTATCCTTGTAGAAATGGCGGACTATTTTGAAACTATTATATTACCAAGAATTAAAAAAGTAGCTTATTCCTTTAACTGGAGAGAAGGAATACCTCAAGATTTAGATGGATTAGGAGTTTTCTTCAAATACCAAATTCTTGAACAATACGAGGATGCTCTTGATAACATCGAACTAAAAGAAAATAAATCAGCACAAAACCTTTTTAAAGATGAATATCTAATAAAATACTTCTTAGAATTTGAAACAAGAGATAGCCCATACCTACTAAACATTGAAAAGTTAAAAAATCCTTTTGCTTATAAGCTAAAAGTAAACCTTTCTGAAGTTGGCGAACCCAAAGAAATGATTGTAGATATACCAGAAACATTTAACTATCTTCTTGGATTAAAAGTAAAGAAAATCAAAAGAAGAACCGATAACGGAAAAACCTATCTTTTTGTTCTCGGAGAAAAAGAAGGAAGAGACTATGCGATTGTTTGGAGAGAATACTCAGACCAGTGGAAAGAAGAAGACTTTAAAAAGGATAAGGAATTTATAAAACAAGAGTTGCGGGAGTGGAAGCCTCAAGTAGTCTATGTAAACGGACAAAGTATTTTAACACCTAATTTTGGAGACTTTCAAGTAGAATTACATTATATTGAACCAGAGTTTAAAAGGTTAATGGAAGGATAATCATGCAGATAGAAAAATACTTAGTTCTAAATAAATATCTTCTTTCTCTTTTTGGGGTAAGAGATTTTAAAGTCTTGCAAGAAAAACTTCGTGATGTGAGGGAAGATATTGATAGCGATGGAAGGTCCCATTTTCTTAATGTTCTACTTGGTTTAAAAGATTTAAAAATACCAGATGATAATCTTATTCGGTATGATCAAAATATTCTGAATTATGTAAAGAGAATAAGCAAGAAAAGAGGCAGATTTAGTCTTAAATATTTTCAGTATCTTGCCCTTCTATTCACAGAGATATTTTTAGACAATATAAAAAATAGAAAAGCTGAGTTTTTATACAACTTGAATAAATTTTTGTTGCATTATGAGGATAGAAGGGTAAAAGAACTTATAGGAGAATTTAATGAAGAGGACTTTAAGAAGCTTGCCTACTGGATGGCAACAGGGTCTGGGAAAACTTTGATTGCTCATATCAATTATTACCAATTCTTAAACTATAAACTCTTTGAACCAGACAATATCCTTCTTATTACTCCTAACTTAAGCTTATCTAAGCAACATTATGAAGAGCTTCAGAAAAGTGGAATACCAGCAAGACTTTACAGCGAAAGTGCAAGAACTGAGTTCAAACGGGATTATGAAATTCTTATCATTGAAATAACAAAGCTTGTAGAAGAGAAAAAGGGAGGGGGGCTTAGCTTACCAGTAGAAACCTTTGAAGGAAAAAATTTAATATTTGTAGATGAAGGACACAAAGGTCAAAGGTCTGAAGACCAAAAGTGGGCTCAAAGAAGAAACAAACTCCTTGAAAAAGGTTTTGCTTTTGAATACAGTGCTACTTTTGGGCAAATATTGGATACAAATAATAAAAATCGAGAAACATTGAAAGAATACGCTAAAGCAATAATTTTTGACTATTCCTACAAATACTTCTATTTAGACGGATACGGAAAAGACTTTTGGGTATTTAATGTCAAAGAAAAGAAAATACCCGATCAAGAATTTCAAGAAACCATATTTGTTGCTAACCTTCTTGATTTTTATGAACAATTGCTTTTATATCAATCTAAGCCTGAATTATGTAAAAAATATAACATAGAAAAACCTTTATGGATATTTGTTGGAACAACAGTAACTGGGAAAAATGTTCAATCTGATATTTTACAAATTGTTAAGTTTTTAAAGAAAACATTAGATACAGATTGGTTGGAAGACAAAATAAGAAAAATTCTGAATAAGGAATATAAAAACGAAAAGGGAGAAGACATATTTGAAAATAAATTTACATTGCTTAGAAATGGGTTAGATTTAGATAATCTATATCAAACTGTTTTTCATGGAAAGGGAGCTTTTAAAATATATGAAATCAAAAATGCCGATGGAGAATTTGGGCTAAAAGTAGGAGAAAATCCTTATTTTGGTGTAATAAATGTAGGCAATGTATCTGAATTTAAAAAACTACTTAATGAAGCAAACTTTATTGTAGATCAGGATGTTATTTCTACTTCTCTTTTTGAGAATATTAAAAAAGAAAATTCATCTATCCAAATTTTAATTGGAGCAAAAAAGTTTATAGAAGGATGGGATACTTGGCGCGTGTCTTCTATGGGGCTTTTACATATTGGCAGAGGAGAGGGTCCGCAGATAATACAACTTTTCGGAAGGGGTGTAAGATTAAAAGGCGAAAACATGTCTCTTAAAAGGTCTGGTAATCCGGATGTAAAACCTCTTGAAACCTTAAACATATACGGAATAAAGGCAGACTATATAGAAAAATTCCTTGAAGCTATAGCTAAAGAAGATGCAGGATTGGAGGAAATAACCATATCTGTAAAGGTAATGGACAAAAGTAGATGGCAAGATCTACCTTATTTAACAAAAGATGAAACGAAAAAGTTTGAAGAAGAAGTTTTTCTTAAATTACATGCTGATAAGAAAGTTTATTTTACTTTAGATCTTGTGCCTAAAGTGTCTACTTATGTAGGTGATAGAAAGGATAATCAAATAGATCCTCAAACATTTGTAGTAACTCCAGAGGTTCAAGAAGCATCAGTTTATGAGGTGATAAACATTGAATTATTAGATTGGGATAAGATTTTAAAAGAAATAATAGATTATAAGCTTTTAAAAGGATACTGGAACCTTTCTTTTGATGTGGAAGACTTAAAAGAGATCTTAAAGCAATGTAAAATAAGAGCTACACCAGAATTTTTTGAAGTTAAAGATGCTCAAAGTTTAGCTAAAATTGAAGATATTACCATGCTACTAATAAAAGGCTACATAGATAAATTTTACAAAAAACATAAAGGCATATTTGAAACAAGCAATTTGAAGTATAGAAAAAGCGTAGAACAGCTCAAGCTTTTTGCCTCTGACAGTAGAGTTGAATACTATAGAGTTTATATTGACAAAAGAGATACAGAATTGATAGAAAAAATTAGAACTCTTGCTGAACGACTTGATGAGCTATTAAAAGATGATAAAGAAGTTTTACCCAGAGTAGTTATTGATAATTCAATTTTTGTTCCTCTTTTGTTAAAAAATGAAAAAATTAAAAAAATTTCTCCGCCAGGTCTAACCGAAAGTGAAGAAAAATTTATTTCAGACTTAAAGAACTTTTTGAAAGCTAATTTTAAAGATTTAGAACAGTATGAAATTATTTTGTTAAGAAATGAATCACAATCAGGAATAGGCTTTCAACTTGATTGGGCAGGCTTCTATCCTGATTTTATTATGTGGATTAGAGCTGTAGATAAAACTCATATCATCTTTATTGATCCTAAAGGATTACATCATACCCAAAAACTTGAAGATGAAAAAATACGGTTTTTTAAAAAAGGTTTGAAAGAAATAGAAACTAAACTAAGTAAAAATGTCTCTCTACATGGATTTATTCTTTCTTATACCAAATATGAAGATTTAATAAGAAGAATGGCAGACCCACCTCTTAAAGACAAATTTGAAGAAAATAATGTCCTTTTCCTTGAGGATATAGATTGGCCTAAGAAAATGTTTTCCAAAATTTTAAGTGAAAATATTTAGCTCTCCTTCTTTCAACATTTTTTTCTCTTCTTCTACGAAAAACTCCTTTATTTTAGACCAATTTTTGTCTATATCTTCATAAGATTCTTTTTCAGCATCTTCAAAATATATAATACTTTTTAAAATTACACCGATAGATAATTTTGGATATTTTGCTTTAGTTAACTCTATTACATGCTTTAAACTCCAATTGTCTCTTTTCATGAGAAACCAAAGGTCATAAAAATCCTTTTTAGAGCCTCTTTGAGCAATGGCTACTACTTTCATACAAGCAATATCTTCATCGCTTGCTATGTCTATAGAGATGTCTGCAAGCCTTATAGTTGGTTTTAAAAGAGGATATTTATATGAGAAAAATGAAAATCTTATATCGTTAATTAAAACAATTAAAGTGTCTTCATCAGACAATAGATATTCAATCTTTGCTGGTATTCCTTCTATTTTCTTCTGTAGTTGGAGAATAGAAAAATCAACATCTGGATAGGTGAAAAAATCAAAATCCTCAGATATACGATGATGATATTTTAAATATAAAGCTGTTCCACCGGCTAAATAAAATCCTTTAGTCGCTGAAGATTTTATTAGCAAGTCTAAAGTTTTTTTCTGCGTGTCTGTTAAACTCATCTTCGTCTATCTCCAAAATTATCTTCCAGAAGTTTAAATTTTTCTTATCAAAACGATGAAGGTTGTTTAAA
>Ga0080005_163755_pt1 | contig 73702 bp, 66 predicted proteins | sample JossMetagenome_2_FD_69208 | JGI IMG/M metagenome (GOLD analysis project Ga0080005, IMG submission 69208) | Hot spring sediment microbial communities from Joseph's Coat, Yellowstone National Park, USA - JC3_ASED (SPADES assembly) (version 2) | ecosystem: Environmental > Aquatic > Thermal springs >...
GAGCTCAGTATCGACAGCTACTTTAACAGCAACAACAACAGTAACACAAAGAGTAACAGAATGGACAACAACAATAGCAATAGCAATAGCACTGCTAATAATAGGATTCGCAATAGGATGGATCATAAAAAGAAAATAACATAAAACAAATACTTTTATTTTTCTTTTTTATTCTTACCTTGCCAAGACCATTGTGGATAAGGTCAAAAATGTTTTATTTTTGGAGAATTGTTTGCATCTATTTTGTTTTTATTCGTGTAAGTGCTATTATTATTGATGTTATGGATAGTGCTATTGTTGCTATTGTTGCCCAGGTTAGTTGTTGTGTTCTATTCTTCATTTCATTTATTTCCTTTGAAATGGTGCTGTAGTAGTTTTCTGCTGTGTTGTTTATGCTGTTTATCTGTGTTTTCACTTGGCTGATGTTTTTCGCCAGTTCCTCTGTTTTAGCACTTACATTGCTTATTATTTTGCTTGCTGTGTTGTTTAAGCTTAGCATGGCTTTTTCAATGTTTTTAATAGCTGTGTCTACTTCTTTGCTTATACTGCTTGCAATGGTTTCTTCAGGTTTTTTGGCAATTATGTTTAGCGCTATTGGGTAGTTTACTGGTGTGTTATTTATGTAGAGCCTTAGTTTAGCTATGACCTCTGCCTCTGTTGTGTTTAGCAATTCTGGTTTTATCCATATTCTGTGTATGCCGCTGGGCAGTGTAGTTATGTTTACAAGCCTTATCTGTGCATTGCCTTTAACAATGCTTTCTATGGATAGAGTCTCTATGGTGATGTTTAGGGGTGAGGACACATCTATGTAGCCATCTACACCAGATACATAGTAGTCGCTCACCTTAACAATTACTGGGAGTAGGCTGTACCTCACCTCAGTGTATCTTTCTTCAACATACTTCACCTCTTCTATAGGCCTCGGCGTAGCGATGTATATCTGTTTGGAGAGTGTTATTGTCGGGTTTGAGAAGTCATATAGTGTGATGTTGTACCAACCGCTCGCTGCATAGGGTGTTACAAGTGTTGCTTGGTAGCTCCCCCTAAGATCGGAGATGTCTAGGCTGAGGATGCTATTACCTAGGTTAAGCGTTATCAGATCCCCTATCCCCACACCCGATGCAGCTATGCTTAGACCCATGCCTGCAGTTACATTCACTTTCTTCACATATAGCGCTGGATCTACGTATAGCAATGTCTTTGCATAGTAAATAGTGCTGCCCCTTAAACCCACAGCAAAAACCTCATTACCACTATAGTGTGTTGGTGGAACAACAGCTTCTACAACTGCTCCAGGGCTATAACCACCTCTAAACACCTCAACACCTGCTATATACATAGATAGAGTGGTTGCTGTGTACAAACCCTTTGCAGCAAGCCTCACAGTAGACAATGGCGTTGCAGATGATGGGTAGACAGAGATTGTGAAATCACTAACTCTATACCCCAGAGCCTCTGCAACAGCTTTAAAGGCATTTACAAGGCCATGCCCAGCCCCAGTAAATGGAAGCCCCTCAGCTGATTCCATCAAGATGTTGCGAACTTGTGAAACTAGCTGAGAACCCCTCAAACCCTCTTCATAGAGGATCTGACTCACAACACCTGCTATAGCAGCTACAATGGGTGTTGATGCACTTGTTCCACTACCTATTGCAAGTAATCCGCCTGGCCAAGCCCCCGGAACATCAACTCCTGGCGCAACTATGTCAGGCTTTGTATAGTTCTTTGGATACTGCCCCAAAGGCCATGTAGCCGGGGGCTCTGGCCACTCAACCTCTTCAAAGCTACTGAACCATGCAAGCTCATCATCATAATCTGTTGCACCAACCCCTATAACACCCCAGATGTTCCCTGGATTGGAAGAGGTATAAGGCCCATCATTACCTATAGCAGCCACAGGGATTATACCACTATCTATAAGCTTTGCTACAGCCGGTAGAAACACATTTGAATAGTTCCCACTCTCGCCAAAGCTCATAGAGACCACAGCAACTCTACCAACATTTATCGGGTTCCCCCTACAGTCAACAGGTTTTAGAACCCAGTTCAAACCAGCTAAAACTTGTGCAGCAGTTCCAAAGCCTGCTGGCAATACGAGAGCAGCTATTATTCTAGCACTTGGGGCAACGCCAAATACATACCTCTTGCCATCACCCCCAGCAGCTATGCTTGCAACCCAGGTTCCATGACCATAGGTATCATGGGGATTTGAACAAACAGGTCTACCCTTTCTATCAAACTCTATCCAACCACTTAGCTTTCCAGCTATAAGTGGGTGTGTTGGATCTATACCTGTGTCTAGCACAGCTATCGTGACATTGCTGCCAGTTGCATTGAAATACCTCCACACAAGATCTGCCCCCACTCTTGAAACTGCCCAGGACCAGGCAAACGAGATGTTGCTGAGCCAGTTGCTTGCCTCCATAACCCTGTTCACAGGGCCGAGGATCTTGAGAGAGGTTAGAGTTGTGCTTATAGATATGTTGATGTTTGGCGCTATGTTTATCCCCATACTTCTCAAAGTGTTGCTAGCCCTAGCAGTGCATTGAACAAGTGCTGCATTGATATTCCAAAACACATTCTCAATTACACAGCCAGCAGCACCCACATACCCCAACTCATTTGCTGACTTGAAGTACATTATACCCTCCATCACAGATTCTGCATAGATCTGCATGCTGAGAAACATTGCTGTGAATTGTAGTGCATAGAGACTCAGTATTCCGAGTACAAGCCATGCGAATAGCTTTTCCATGGACTCACCCACATATAGCTCAGCACTAAAATTTTTATTTTTCTAATATAAGTATTGCTTGGTGCACATCATTTGAAACCTATAATAACAGTCGTTGGAAGCATTCACATGGATTTCTATATCCATTTACCAAAGCTTCCAAAGGAAGATGAGACAGTGGTTGGCTATGAGTTCAAGATGTACCCAGGGGGTAAGGGAGCTAACCAGGCAGTTGCAGCTGCAAGGCTAGGTGCAAAGGTGTTTTTCATTGGGAGGGTTGGAAGCGATTTCCTAGGGCCAATGCTTCTAGAGAATCTCAGAAGCAACAATGTCGATGTGAGTTATCTAACTGTAGACCAGTCAACACATACTGGAGTAGCTTTCATATTGCTCAATTCGAGGGGGGAGAACATGATTGCTGTTGCGCCAGGCACTGATAGCAGGGTTTCTCCAGATGATGTTGACAAGGCGTTGCCAGCTGTGAAATCCTCTCAAGCATTGCTACTCCAACTAGAAATACCTATGGAGACAGTTGTCTATGCTGCGAGAAGAGCTTGGGAAGCCGGGTCCATGGTTGTGCTAAACCCTGCTCCAGCCAGGCCCCTTCCAGATGAAGCCTATAGGTATATCTATGCCATGACCCCAAATAGGGTTGAGCTGGCTATGCTAACGCAAAGTAATTTCACTCAGAACATGGGTTTAATAGAGGTGGCGAGGATGGCTAGGGTCTTGGTGGATAGGGGTGTGAGGTGCGTTATAGTGACTCTGGGCAAAGGCGGGGCACTAGCTGTAACACAAGATGATGCACTGCATATACCAGCATTTGAGGTGTCCCCCGTTGTGGATACGACTGGGGCTGGAGATGTGTTTACAGCTGCGCTCACAGTAGCTCTTGCTGAGGGTAAGAGTCTTGCTGATGCATGTGTGTTTGCAAATGCTGCTGCAGCGATAAAGATTACTAGGTTTGGTGCACAAGCAACTCCAACGAGAATGGAGGTGGAGGAGTTTATAGCATCTAGAAGAGCTGATGTGAAGAAACTGAAGTAATACTGCTAATCAAAGCCGTTCGGTCGCTGTTTCAGGTTTCATACAGGTTTATAAGGGTTGATATTGATTCTTTTATTTGGGAGTGGAGGTGCTGAGGCCTAAGGAGGTTTGTGAGAGGCTTGGTATTAGCTATACTACTTTGAGGGATTATGTTAGGAGGGGCTGCATAAAGCCTGTGTTGACTCCGGGTGGTAAGTGGAGGTTTAGGGAGGAGGATGTTGAGAGATTAATTGGTGTAGTTAAACAGAGGAGGGTAATTCTCTATGCTAGAGTGTCATCTAATAGTCAAAGAGATGATTTGGAGAGACAGGTTAGAACATTAGAGGATTGGGCTAGGCAAAACAACATAGTTGATTACGAGGTGGTGACAGATATTGGGAGTGGGTTAAATGAGGATAGGAGGGGATTCAAGAAGTTACTAAGGTTAGCTGTTGAGAGAAAGATATCGAGAATTGTTGTTGCATATCCAGATAGATTGACAAGATTTGGCTTTAAAACTATCGAGGAGTTGCTGAGAGCTTTCGGAGTGGAGATAGTTTTCTTAAACCACGAAGACAAGGATGCTAGAGAGGAGCTTATAGAAGACCTTATCACAATAATCTCCCACTTTGCGGAAAGACTCTACGGCATGAGGAGCCATAAGTATGAGAAGGTGGTTGAAGGTGCGAGAAAGCTCGTTGAAGACCCTTGAACAAGTCAGAATGTACTCAATACCAATAAGCGATCCAAGGATTAGAGAGCTGATAACGTGGTATCTAAGGACTCTACAGAAGGCAATAGACATAATTTGGGAGAACATTGATTGGAGGTATAGATTCCCCAGAATAGAGAGGAGGAAGAGGAGGCAAGTAGTAATAATACCCAGCAAGTTTAAAGTCCCAGAGCTACCGAAGAGCAAGTCTTTCAAGAGGAAGCTGCGTGATGATCTCCTACAAAACTGCCCATACGCTAGGCACTGGGTTGATGCTGTCATTAGGACAGCGTACTCTATTATGGAGTCATGGAGAAAGAGGTATCTTAAGGGAGGAGCCAGAAGGGTTAAACCAAGAGTTGAGAAGAGGTTTGCTAGGTGCAAGATAACTCTGATGAAGGTGGACTATAGGGAGAAGAGAATTAGAATCACGATTAAGCCTGGCGAATACATAGAGGTCTCTTGGAGTAGTAGGTGGTTCGCCAAGAGGGTTAAGGGCTGGAGGGTTGGAGAGGTTGTACTGAAAGATGATAGAGTACTTATACCATTCAAGTCCACGAGAATTATAAAGGTAAGAGGTGTTGTTGCATGGGACTCTAATGAGCTATCGCTTGACGGATTCTCGCCGGATATAGGCTTTATCAGAGTTGACTTAAAGCCTTTGCAGAGCATGAAGATTGTGTATGAGATGAAGAAGAGGGTGGCGCAAAGCAAGGGCTTGAAGGAAATCTATGAGAAGTATGTTGCTAGAGAGCGTAATAGGGAGAGAGATTTCGTAAATAAACTGGTAAATGGGTTGACCAGGTTATTTCCAAACACTATCCACGTCTTCGAGAATTTAGAAAAAGATGACTTAATCAGTAAGAAGAGAGTTAGGAAGAGTAGGAGGAAGAGGAATGCTAGAACACCATGGAAGATCATTCAGAAAAAGATCTCTGAGAGAACTGTTGTAGTAAAGGTTTCTCCGAAGAATACCTCTCGGACCTGCCCACAATGCGGGTGCGTTGTGAAGACCCAAGTGGGCAGGTTATTTAAGTGCCCCAGGTGCGGCTTTGAGCTAGACAGGCAGAAGCTAGCATCAATAAACATATACTTAAAACACCTCAGGATGCGGGGGTTACCCCACAGCAATGACCTGGAGAAAGCTGTGAAGGGGGAGCTGTGGGTAGGGGTCACCCCGAGTGGGTGGAGCCCGATGATATGGATCCCGGTGAAAGGGATCCTGAGGGCTGTGAAGCCAAGGGTTGAGAGCTTGGTATCAAACAACATCAAGCTCTATGAAAACCAAACCCCCTCACCAAAAATCATTTTCTACACATAGGTGTATCTCCATGGCTGTTAAAAGCATAATTTTTGATGTTGATGGAACCCTCGTGCTGCTTCCAATAGACTGGGACAGGGTCTCAAAGCTTATTGCAGTTGAGAGCTGTTCTGCTAACAGCTTCCTGGGCTTTGTCTACAAATGCCATGGAACAGAGTCTTTTTGGAGAGTGCACAAGGTTTTGGAGGGGCTTGAGCTAGAGGCTGTAAAGAAATTGATTGTTTTGGATAACTCACCCGATTTTGTTAAGAGGCTGTGTAGAAGGTACTTGGTTGGGTTTGTAACTATGCAGAGTAGAGATGCTGCTGAAGCTATTCTGAGTAGGCTTGGGTTAATTGACTGCATGAAGGTTTTGGTGTCTAGAGAGAGTGCTAGGAATAGGGTTGAGCAAGTGGCTAAAGCTATTAAAATGCTTAGTGCAGAACCTGATAAAGTGCTTTTCATAGGTGATAAGGTTCTGGACGGCTTTGCAGCATATGTGAATGGCATTAGAGCTGTGGTTGTGCTTAGGGGAAACACATGTAATAGGGTTAGCGACACTGATTACATTATTGAGGATCTTGAGGCTCTGGGAATACCTGTTGCGAAAAGCCTTGCAGAAGCTATTGAGATATCTGCTAAGATGAATTGGATCGAGTTGCTATGACACTCACCAGAGTTTTCCATGTAGATCCTCTGAACCCTGATCAAAGTGTTGTAGAGTATTGCTGCGAAGTTCTGAGAAGTGGAGGGATAGTTGTTTTCCCAACAGAGACAGTCTATGGCCTTGGCGCGCTTGCCTCTAATGGGGAGGCGGCTAGAAAGATTTTCATTGCTAAAGGGAGGCCCGCAGACAACCCACTAATAGTACACATATCTAAACTTGAGCAGCTTTACGAAGTTGCAGAAAACATGCCAGAGGATGTGATGAAGGCTGTAAGCGTTCTGTGGCCAGGCCCCTTCACGGTTCTGCTTAGGAAAAGCCCTAGAGTAGCTAAAGAGGTTGCAGCAGGGTTGCCAACAGTAGCAGTCAGAATACCTGCACACCCAGTAGCACTAAGGTTAATAGATTGCGCAGGGCCTATTGCCGCTCCAAGTGCAAACATCTCTGGGAGGCCAAGCCCTACAACAGGGTTCTACACATTGCTAGACATGTTTGGAAGAGTAGATGCAATCATAGATGCTGGGGAAACACTGTATGGGATAGAGTCAACAATAATAGACACCACTACAAAACCCTACAAAGTGTTGAGACCAGGAGCAGTACCCATTGAGAAAATAGCTGAGGTGCTGGGGCAGGAGATAATAGTACCAGAGCAAGCGAGGGGTTTAGGAGAATACGAAAAAGCCTTAGCACCAGGAATGAAATATAAGCACTACTCCCCAGAAACACCAATAATATTAGTTGAGAGCACAAGCCCCAAAGACGCTATACAGAGGCTTGCCAAGGAATATATTGAGAAGGGAAAGAAAGTACTGGTAATAGCATCGAGGGAAACTATTGAAGTGCTAAGGGGTTGCACACCAAGAACCACTTCCTACGGGTCAAGGCACAACATGTTTGAAGTAGCTAGAAACATATTCAAGGTATTGAGGGAGCTAGATAGAGAGGGGGTAGACATAGCCATAGTTGAAGGAGTAGAGGAAAAGGGGCTAGGACTAGCAGTAATGAATAGACTGAGAAAAGCAGCATCAAAAATCATCAAAACCACTAGCTAACCTCCCAACCCTGTGTGCAAGAGTACACAACAAGGTGAAGAGGTTTAGGACTGTATCCCCTCTTCTCAAGTGCTTAGCCATGAATCAAGCCCCAACCCGTTAACCATCCCAGAACCTGGGTGTAAGGATGAATAGATCATTGCTCAAAACCCAGCATCTTCATTATCAAGCACATTGCAGAGAAAGTGTATAGATATTCCCATCCCACCCTAAGGCATCAGCCATTTTATTTGCAGATGGTGAAACCAGCAAGGTGTCTATAGAGCGATTGCTTGAAGCTCTGAAATTCTTCGCCCATGCTAATCCTTTGGTAGAGGAGGCCAGTTTACCTGGGCACCAACTACAGCTAGATACTCTAAGTCAATTTGATCTACATCTATCTTTCCCGTGGGAGTGGATATAGTTAGTGCAAGTTCAATGCTGTAAAAACCGCTGGTAAAGTTATAGAAAAACTTTGGGAATGGGACATAACCTGTAACAATAGCTATAGAGTTGTCGCCAGGTTTAGCTATTCCAGCAACTTGTGTTTGTCCTGATGATGAGAAGATCTTTGTGTTGTCTAGGGATCTGAGAGCTGCATATACTGTGAACAAGACATCTTTTGGTGTAGAAGACCCTGACACATTAACCACGAATTTATAGTAAACTGTTACAACATCTGCTAGTTGAGGTATTGTTGTGAGGTTGTAGAAAAGAAGCCTTATCGTAACATTGGAGTTTTTGGAAACTTTGATTGGGACTGGGCTTGGTACGCTACTTGCGTTAAAGGTTATGGCTTCTCTCACACCATTACTATCAACATCTACAGAGTATTTTAATTGCTGCACAGCGGCTTTTTTCCACCCATACGTAGCTGTATTACCTATTTTGCAAGAGTGCCAGAGCCAGGTGCCATTTTTCAGCATGTACATCAATATTGGTTTAGCCGTATTTGAAACACTTATGTTTATGCATGCCACGTTTGACAGCATTCTTGTTGTTGCAACTATGTTTTGCGATGTGAATGGCCCTACACCATATTGTAGGAGCGCTATGTTGCTTGGTATGAGGAGGGCTAGTTTTATGCAGTCTCCTTTTACTGAAAACACATTTCCTCTTGATGTAACTATGTAGTCTGGTGAGCTGCTCAGTGGTATTGCTATGCTATATCCTGCTGGTATTGTCTGCGGTATGTTTGTGTTTTGCGGATCTAGAAATGTGTTGTTTATCCAAATCCTTGCAACTTTTATGCCTATGGGCCCTGTATTGGCTATGATGCAGCTACCTGATGATGGGTCGTAGGATACTGTGAGTTTTTCTGCACTTCTCTCTGCTTCAAACGATGTTCTTCTAGAGTATTCTGTTGATGCTGTGTACTGTGTTGATGCTGTGAGGAAGTATATTGCTGCTATTGAGAATATGAGCACTGTTATAGCTATGATGCCTCCTATAACCTCTGCCTGCCCTTGCTTAGCTAGGGTATGCACTCCACTCACCCACTTCATATAGATCAGAACCTATGTATATGAAGAACATTATTTTCGCACCTTGGCTAGGAATAGAGCTCTTATCTATGCACACTAAAAATGGCTTTTGCTGCATAACATAGTTTTTAATAACATCTTGTGGAACCTCAACTACACTCACATAGCCCTTTCCCGATACGGGGTAATAGTCACCCATATAAACGTAGTGAACAGATGATGCAGGTACAGACCTCTTGCTGAGAGTTGTTGTGGTTACAGGTATTCTTATGGCTCCCGTGCTATTAATTTTCATATCCATTGAGAAGAGTGTCACTGCATACCTAGTTGTTGATGGGGTTATCCTGAGGACTCCTAAGCATAGTGTGGTTCCATTCTCAAACTCTTTATATAGAACAAGGTTTGCCTGTTCAGACATGAGCACCTGCTCCACTCTCCCCCTACCAACAATGCTCGATACATAGGATGTTGCTAGCGATGAGAATGCTATGCCCACCACTAGCACAGCACCTATCAGTATCATTGCTGATATAAGCTCTGTCTGGCCTCTCAACATGTACTCAGCGACCTCCCAACCTAACACCTAGGCTAAAACCCTAATAAATCTTATAGTCTACGCATTGACAATGGGCAAGACGCTGCTAAAAGAATTTAAACCTCCTTGGCCTCGGGTTTACAGCTATTATACTCCAATTCCAGTCAATATCTGTAGTGATCTGTGTTAAAGCGATAAACATGTTCTCCTTATCAAAGGAGATGCCGCCATGCATTGCTGTTAAGATCTCTGTGCCCCTCGCTATCCTAAGGCTTTCAACGATTTTGAGATTCTCATCAACGATATGCAGAGTGTCATCAGATATAATAGCTATTCTGCTCTCTAATGGCGACTCTGTTGGTGAGGCAAGCGCTTTGCACCCCCCTATACCTGTGCTCATGGATGCAACACCCCCATCTCTATCCACCTTGGCCACTCCACTCCTGCCAACAGCATATATATAGCCCCCGGGGTTCATAGCTAGTGATGTTATAACCCCCCTGAGCTGGGGCTTTGATATTATCTGCAAGGAGAGGTCTTTTGAAAGCACCTCTATTCTCCAACTCCTGTAACCCTCAGCATTATCAAACCCGCCAACAACAAGCTGCCCTGTGAAAGTGTTGTAAAGAGTTGCATAGGCTGCTGCACCCATTTGCCTCGGGTTTGATGAGTATCTCGCTAGAGGAGTTAGATCATCTATTGAAACTGCCTCTACATGCATAGCATAGCCTCCTCCAGGCAAGAGCTCTGCACCAGCCACAAAAAGCATGTCCCCGCTAACAGCAATTGAGTATGGTATGAACCTAGGCTTCTCAAAATCCCTTCTCAAAACAATGCTCAGCCCCTTATCAAATGCTATAACACTCCAAAAAACCTCTGTAGCACCAACAGCAAAGACCCTGTCTCTCAATGCAGCACAGCTATAGAGAGATGCAAAGCTGTAGCCCTTTTCATCAACCCACCTACCAACAACAACACCACTCCTCACAGACCTAGCCTCAATTCTATACCTCTGCCTGCCAAATCCAAGAACCTCATCAAAGCCAGCAACATATACAACATCTCGCAGAACACAGGTAGAGTATGCAGCATCTCTATAGGGACTGGGGTTGCTTAGAGAAGCCCAGGAAACCCTAGCCATAGGAAACACCTATAAAGATAGATCTGGAGCAGGATAATAAATGCATTACCATATGCCGAACACGCCCCACCTTTTAGTGTAGAGCCTTTAGCTTAACTTAATTGTGTAGGGTAATAGACCCAGTAATGTGGCGAAGAAGGTAATGATTGAGGAGGCTAGAAGTGGTAGGGAGATGTGCTTGAATCTCTTTCCAGAAATCTTTTTCAGGGCATAGCCTGCATTAGCGTAGAATGCTGGAAGAGCATTGATGTAGTACCAGTCTATGGGCCCGGCCAAAACGTTTAGTAGTGAGAGCCATCCCCATGTGCAGAGAGCCACCTCTACATCACCTCTATGCACAAGTGCATGGTATGTTGTGTAGAGAAGTAGTGGAAATAGTAAGTACCATGCTGGAGACCCAAGCCCAACACCAACAACTGTATAGAGGCCAGTGCTATGAGCATACATAGTGCTGTAAACACTCCAGTAACTGCCATAGCTAGTAATGAAAATAGTTATATTACCTCCAAACCTCCAGAGCTCAACCTTGGTCAAGAGCTTGAGAAAACCAATAGAGGCCAGGGCGGGGGAGAAACCATGCCTCCAACCCATGTAGCTAAGCATCTGAACATTGTGCTCAACAATAGCTAGAGGACCGAGCCTAAAATCAGCAAAATAAGTAGCTAAATAGGTTAGAAAAGCAATTACAAGAAACTTCAGAGCCTCGCCAAAACCACGCCTTCTAAGAACAGCATAGAAAGAGACTAGAATAGTGGGGGCAGAGCTAAACTTAGAGGCAAATGCAAGACCAGCTAAAGCAGCTGAAGCCCCATGCCAAGCAGAGAGAGCTAGATATAGAGAAGCCAGGGAGAGAACAACCGCTACAGGGTCGAGCAAGAGAAACCTATAGGTATTGAAGAACAACGTATCGAAAAAGAGAAGAAGAGAGGAAAACAGAGAGACGCCGAGATCACGAGAAAGCATGTAGAGAACCAAAAACAAGAGGTAGCAAGACAAAGCATAGAAAAACATGAAGAGAACACGCGAAAAGCCGAGGAGATGAGAAAAACCAATCACATACTTAGCAAATGGAGGATGCTCAAAATTACAGAGAACAGGAGGAGTAAAATTAGAAACATAAGCAATGCCACAGCCTATATAAACCTCTTCATCACGATAACCAGGAAGATTAGAAGCCCTAACAATCAAGTTGAGCATCAGAGATAGAATAGAGAAAGATAATAAGGGTAATAAAAAAGATTTCAATTTTATGTTTAAGCTCAAACCCATTTACACTCTTTACCTAGCCTGCACAGTCACGGAATAGACATTGCCAGCCCTAGTATAGATCTTAACCAAATAGTTAGCACCAGGGGTGTAGGTTTGTCTAAGTGTGATTATAAGAGTACACTCAACTCCCGGAGATATAGGTACATCACCCGAAAATGATGTAGTTGTTGCACTATATATAAATGTACCAGCAAGGGATGTAGTACCACTAGTACCACTGCGAGTTTCCACTCCTGGTATCTCTATCTTGTATATTACTGCTGATGCTGATCCAGAGTTCTTAACATGTAGATATAGTGTAGGTGAAAGTGTAGGTGAAGTGGTGGCGTTTATGTAGCTGTCTGGGTAGAATTGTAGGCTTTCTGTTGCTCCGAATGTTCCCCACCACCCCATTATCCAGCCAATTACCCCTATTGCTATTACTAGTGTTACTGCAACTAAAATCACGACTGCTATGATTGGCTCGATACCTCTTCTAAGTAGCTTGTTCTTCAACTTCCTACACCTGCTTCACACCATCTCTTTGAATACTTAAAAATTTTATAGTCAAGCAGTTGCTGAACGAAAATAGCGGGTTGTTTAATAAGTGTTGTTAGGCAGTGGATATGCATGGCTATAATTCATAGCATATTTTGAGTATTTTATAGCTATAAGCTTTGTTTTGGGGTGAGGATGTAGAGAGATCTATAGATTCTTTAATCCAAATTGTTCTCTGTAATGAGTAGATGTGTTGTGTCCTTAGGTATTTTGTGTGGGCTGTTTCAGTAAATAAGGTGGGCTAGGGTTGTTTAAGTCCTTTTAAGGCTATTAGGTATGCTGACGCTGTGTGCCTGTCTATCACAACAAACATTAAATGGTAATGTAAGTGTTAATATAGGTCATTTGGGGAATCCCTCAAGAATATTTATAGACTTCTGCAATTTATGAGCCTAGTCAGTGACCCCAGGTTTCCGAGAACCGCTCCAGAAGGGCGGTGAGGGGGCTTGGGGAGACCGTGAGGAGCCCGAGGGCGGCACTAAACGATTTAAAACACCATAAATAACCGCTCTTGGGTGAACGGCCAGCTACTTTGGTGTTACTATGTATTCTAGTGTGTTGTATACTGTTCCTGTTTTTAGGTAGAGTCTTACTGTGTATGTTGTGTATGTTTGGTATTGTTTTGTTAGTGGTATTGTGAATTCTTTTGTGTGCCCGGGTTCTATGGTTATTGGCTGGTCTAGTGTTTTCTCTTCTATGTTTGTTATTGCTATTTTGTATATCTCTGCATCTCCTTCGCCTATGTTTGTGGCCTCTATTTTCAAAATCCATGTGCCGTTTGGTAGCTGGTTTAGCTTCATCTCTATTATTTTTAGTATTTCTGGTTTCCACATCATTGTGTGCATTGTTGTTGTTATCCATGCTATGCCTATTGCTGCAATTGTTATTGCTATTGCTATGAGTATTACTATTGCTATGAATCTGTTCACTTTCTATGCACCTATGAATAGTAGTGTTGCTGTAGATACTGCTATAGATAGTGCTACAAGTATTGCTGCATGTATGAAGCCTGCTGCTAGTGTTGCTTGAGATGCTTTCCCCGCTATGAGCCCCATTATAAATGAGTTGAATATCGCCCCCGTCATCATGACTAGTATCAGTGGTGTTGCTGCTTCTACAGGTATTTTTGCTAGTGCTAGTAGCATGTAGAGTAGTATTACTGGTATTGATGATAGGAGGACTGATCCGAAGTAGGGTAAGATAACCTGTGTTCTCATTCTCCTCCTGGTCTCCTCCTCAAGCTCGCTCAGTGTCTGCATAAACCTGGCTAGAGTATCCACAACTTCTGGAGACCCACCGCCAACAACTATAGAGTCTGTGAGAAATCTGAAAGCTGCTACAGTGAACCACTCCCTAACACCCTTCAAAGCCTTTCTAAGAGCATCCTCTAAGCTAAAACCCACTGAGAGCGCTGCTGCAGCTCTCTCAATAACCCTTGTAAGCCCTCTGTAGCTCCTCTGAGACAATAGAATTATGCACCTCTCTGGAGAAAGCCCTGTTTTCCTAACCTCACTCAAATCCCTTAGAAAATCTGCTGTTGCCTGCACAAAACCCCTATAACCCTTGACCAGGGCTCTGTACCTCAGCCACCCAGGTATAGACACCACCTCTAGAGCCACAGCCAAGGCAATTATAAGTGCTTTGACTCCTGACAATGTGAGGGGAGCCATAAATATCTCCACACCCCCCAAAACTATGAGCACAGCAAAGAACAGCGCTAGCGATATTGGGATGAAGGTGAACACAGTTGCATAAACCTCGTTATAGTTTACAGGAGTTCTGGGCTGATTTATATGAACTGCAAGCATTATGAAGAAGCCGAGCATTGGGAGAACGAGAAAGTTGTAGAGCATGGGCGTTGCCACATCTATGGACATAGCCATGCCCCCTCTCTGCATTTGCTGCGCAGCAGTAATAGCACCCTGCACAGCGAAGAAAACAAATACTGTGAGAGAGACTATAACACCAAATATTGTGTAAACCTCGAGAAAAGACATGAGTCTGTTCAGAACCTCCCTAACCTCTCTAGCTCTAGCCTCAAAAAGCTCCCTAGTTCTAATCTCAAGATAGTGCAGAACATCACCACCACTCCTAAGAGTAGTGGTGTAACCCAGTATTATATCCCTAAACCTTGAGCTAGGGTGCACCAGGGCTACTGAGTCAAGTGCTGTAATAGGGTCTTCGCCAAACATCTTGATCCTGGTTATGATCTTTCTAGACTCCTCCCTAACAGCCTTAAACACCCTCAAATTAGCCACTCTCTCAATAACCTTCTCAAGGCTGTAACCACCCCTAGCCATGGTGGCGACATAGGCCATGAAAAACGGGAGCTCGTTATTAACATCATTTCTCCTCATAGAAGCTCTTAGATAGGGGTATGCAAACCTATATGTAAACACCATTATGGGTATCATTAGCGCTACAAGCACCGCTATGACTTTTGTTAGCAGGGGTGGTTTTGCGATAGCGGTGAAAAGCGCTGCTGCAACTACTGTGAATAGTGTTGTAAGTATGGTTAGGGATATGGTCTCTGCAGAGTACTTCACAGGGTGTATTGCAAGACCCGCTCTCGTCAATACCTTATCAAATTCAAATGTTTTTGCAAGTGCTTTTCCAGGTTTTTCAAAGAATGTTAGGGAAAATGCTGTGAAAACCTCTCTTACCGTTGGTGGAGCAACCCTTCTCCTAACAACCTTTCTCTCCTCCTTAGCCCTCTTCCTAGGAGCTCTCCTCAGCAGCTTCATTTAATCACCACACAAATGGAAGCCTCGCCTTTCAAGGCGGGGATGGGTAGAAAAGCTTATAAATCTTTTGCTACAGCATCTATTTTCGGTGTTGGGTGTAAGCGAGCTTAGCAGGCTATGAGCCTGCACCTCCCCGAAGCTGGCGGTGGGGCCTGACCTCATGATGCCGCACCCGTGATGTGCTCCCGAAAGATGAGGGAAAGCCCCAGTGGGTGCAGAGCCCTCGCCATTCATGGCGGGGAGCCGTCAGCTAGGGCTATATCCTATCTCCTTCAAAACCCCCTCTGGATTCATGTAATACCTATAAATGTATGTTGCTACAGACCTATAATCTGTTTTTCCAGTTCTAACGAGCCAGTCAAGCACGGACCTTCTCTTCTCAACTTCCTCAACAAGACTATCTATTGGAAGCCCTGAGAACTCACCTATTTTTCTCAGCACAACACTGTTACCTAGGTTAATCGTGAACTCGTCTTCAAGTGGATCCCAGGACGCGACCTCGATGTAGTCCTCATAGTTCCTCACCTCCCATACCTTTGTTATTTTTCTAGCAGGTCTTATCCTTCCCCTCTCATCCCTCACCTGAACCCTTCTTATAACCATAGCTATGTTTATCAGCGGTATATAGGAGGGTGGTATGTTCATAGGTGGAGAGGTAAGTCTCTTCACAGCTGCGTCAATGCTTTCTGAGTGAAGCGTTGTCATCCCACTATGTCCTGTTGCTATTGCTTGGAACAGGACATATGCCTCCTCTCCCCTCACCTCGCCGACTATAATAACATCAGGCCTATACCTCAGAGAAAGCTTCACCAAGTGAAACAACGACACCTCGCCAACACCGCTACCAACATATGAGGGTCTTGAGACTAGCTGAACCCAGTTCTCATGTGGAAGCCTAAGCTCTGGTGTATCCTCAATAGTCACAACCTTGTATGTAGGCCTCAGTAGAGTGGCTAAAACGTTGAGTGTTGTTGTCTTTCCAGCCCCAGTCACACCCATTATCAGCGTAGTCATCTTGAAGTCCATTGCAAGCCAGAAGTAGGCCGCTATATCGGGGGATATGGTTCCATAGTTTATCATGTCAGCTATTGTTATAGGGGACTCGCTGAACTTCCTAATGGTAAATGTTGTGCCAGCTGTTGAGACCTCCTTCTTAAACGTAGCGGCAAGCCTATGACCACCGGGAAGGATGGCATCGAGAATGGGGTACGCTACTGAAATGTGCTTTCCAGCCATGTGAGCCAGCTTCAAAACATACCTATCGAGTTCATCCTCACTCTGAAACACTATATTTGTGGGTAGAGACTCATACCTTCTGTGCCACACATAAATAGGCAACCCGATTCCATTACACGATATGTCCTCAACATGCCTATCCCTGAATATAGGGTCCAGCACCCCGAACCCAACCAAATCCCTCTCAACATAATACTCTATCTTACTCCATGAAAGAGTTGGGGTCTTTGTAAACCTTATCTGAAACTCTCTTATAACCCTCCTAGCTGTCTTCAAAACCTCTTTAGATACATCAACATCCAGAGATGATATGGGCTTCAGCTCCCACACTATGTGCTCCTTAATGTCATTGAACACCCTCTCCTCATCCTCATTCAAGGAGATCTCGTAAACCTCGTAAAAAAGCCTACCACTATCCTCCTCCTCAACAATACGAATATATGAAAATGGCTCTCTAATAGGGTACTCCTCAACAACCCTGTACCCCCTGAGCACGCTGTACAGCCTATGCACAACTGTTTCCACCCTATCCACTCTAGTTACCTCAGCCCTAGCACCCTCAGACCTCTCCCTCTTAGACCTCTTCGCAAAAGCCTCGAAGAGCTTGGGAAAAACACTTCTCATAAACATCCTCCGAGCATCCTGATCCTCATCTTTACAAACTCTTACACAACTAAAAAACCTTATAGTCAAGAGATTTGAAAAAGAAATTTGAAAAATTTATAAAAATTTTCTACAGCTCTTACTTGATATGATTCTGAGAGGGTGAATTATTGTGCATAAGGTGTTTATCCAGAAGTTGTGGGGATTAGTCTGCATAGCTGTATTCATTTTAGCAATGCAAGCACTGTTTTCAACTAATGCAAGATCTGAGACATCTTCATGGCTTCCAAAGGATTTTGCATATGTTTACAAAGTTGACCTGAGTTCTCTAGGGTTTGCTCCGAGATATGTTGTTGGGGTGAGCGAGGGTAGGGTTGTTATTGCTGGTGTTTTTGGCGGTTCTAATGTTGTTGCTCTTCTCGATGTTTCTGACCCTTATCAGGTTCCCCAGGTTCTGCAGATATACCCATTAACGGGTTCCCCGACATGGGTAGATGTTGATGGGTATCCTGTTACGAGGATTGTTGTTGGTAGTGATAGGGGTGAGGTTCTGCTTCTCAGGGTTGTTGGAGGTGAGGTTGTTGGGTATGTTCATAGAGTGCTGGGCGCAGATTTCTATGTGGATAAAGTGTATGTGGTGAAAGGGCCTGGGGGAAGCTATAAAGTGGTTACCCTTGTGAGTGAGGGTGGCGCTAAGACAGTGCCTTGCACAAATTGCTACATATATGCATTTGATGAAAACGCTCCTGGAATGTTTAGAGCAGGATTTACAACTGGTAACGTAACTCTAGCACTAGATAAGGTGTATGTGCAAGATGTTGAGCCGTTGAAGGTATTTACACAAACATCTATCTACTTCGACTCCTCAAAGGTTTTCTTAGCATATACCCCTGCTAACTACATAGTTTTAGTGCTTAACATATCCTATGTAACAGAAGCGGGGTTCAAGCCCGCTGCAGGAGCTCTAATAGAGGTTACTGCATATAGTAAAGCTCTTAACATTAGCTATAGATATGGTGTAAATGCTGATGGTAGGGGTGTGGCTAGGATACCACTACCTGTAATCGGTAACACTGTGCTCAATGCTAACCTTAGTATAAGAGATGCCACAGGTAATGTTGTGTGGTTCTATAGCTTTGATCCAAGGCTTCATGTGGTGGTAGATAATGAGGTCTATCTAATACCTGCACTACTACCATCCCCTCCAGACACCAGAAACGCTTTGAAGGTTTTTGGAACCCCGCCATTTATGCAAGTAAAGCTAGCTCTACTTGACATAACAGCTGTCCCCATTAGCTACTCCATTTCTGCACAAATGTCTGAAGCCTTGTCACTAGATGTTGATAGAATGGCTTTTGTAGCAAGTTCTCAATCTTCGCCAATTATAGGTGTGCTTGGATCTTCCCAGAAGGGTTTGGCAACTGTGCTCACCATGGCTGTTGAAGGTAGGGAGCTAAAGGTGATAGGCAGGAGGGTGGATTATGTGGGTGTCGGATCCAAGCTAATCGATGTAGGGACGTATCCATCGCTAGACTACATCATTGCAGCTTTTAGCAGCAGCTCTTCTAGTAAGGTTAGAGTCTATGCAGCTTCTCAGCTGAGCCTCAACTACATATACCCATTCACCTCAGCCATAGAGAGGGTGTCAATAGCTGTAGGAGCAGGGGGTTATGTGTATGGAGTGGTGCTTAACCAAGGCATTCAGCTAATGCTATCACCGCAAAAAGCCGTACCTTTGCTTAGAAATGAAACGAGTCTCTTTGGCTACGAGGCAGGGTATATCGATGGCTACATACTCCCAGACCTCACAACAGCTTTTCTAGTCACTGGAAAGAGCATAGCTGTTGTGAAGAACTTGAATAGAGTTGCTGATTCAGGTAAGCCAACAACCCTCGGCTCAATAACGACGCCAAAACTCAGGGTGCACATCTATATACCGCCAAACGAGTCTATGGACAGGGTTTTTGCTGTATTCAGCTACCCCACTGGCTCTAAGACCCTTAAACCCGGTAGGGATGGGTTGATAGATGTAGAGAACATAATACCTGGTGTGAGATACAGCTTGCTTGTTGGTTATCGAGAGCCCTACATAAACAATGTGACTCTGGATAACATTGTTGTAGAGAACTTTACAGATATAGAGATACCTGTTTATCTTGTTTACAGAGAGTTCAAGGTGGTGCTGAGAATTAGCGACAGTATTGGAGATGGCGCTGTAGTTCCATACACTGTAGTGCTGGATAACAAGACAGTTGCGCCATTCACGAAAAACGCTACAGTAACCTTCACTGCTGTTTATGGTTCGCATTACCTTGTAATAAGACCTGTTCCCGGATTTGAAAATGCTTACAATGAGTACAAATCCATGGTGTTTATAGACCGAGACAAAGCAATTAACATTACTTTGAGTAGAAAGTTCTACACACTGAACCTAGCCATCATAGACAGCAGCTCTGGTGGTGCTCCAATAGCCCCACTTCAACTCAGTCTACTAGTGGGTAACTATAGCATTTCCTCAAACATACCTCAAAACACATACACAGTGTCATTTAAGGTGCCCTACGGAAATACATCTATAGTGATAGCCCCTGCCAAAGGATTTGAGGGGGTATACCTTGGGAAGAGGCTTGTATTGAGTATATATGGGGATAGAGAGGCTGTGACCACTATAGATAGGAGGCTGTATAGTGTTCGGATAAGCATACGCGACGCTTATGGCGAAAAACTGCTAGTGCCAGTAAATATAGCCTTCAACAACACTGTCAAGGCACGGCAAGTTAGGGAAGGAATCCAAACACTATCTATACCATATGGTGCATGGATCCTCGCGGTCTTCCCAGCAAAAGGTTTTGAAAATGTTTACACAAACTTCACTGAAACAATGCTTGTGGATAGCGATAAAACTGTAGAGGTTACTATGCAGAGAGCCATTCACGCACTGTCCCTAGAGGTTGTAGATGATTTTGGAACCCTAATAACACCTGTAACAGTAAACATGCTAGGACCCGTAAACATTACACAGATTGTGGATCCTAGCACTAGAAAAATTTTGACACAGCTTCCATATGGTAACTACTCAGTGAGAATAGCGCCAATCAAGGGCTTTGAAAATGTATATACATCTACATATACAAGCATTTCTCTCACAAGCCCTATGAACATTAATATCAGGATTAGCAGAGTTAAGTACACTCTTACAATAAATGTCAGGGATTACCCTATAGGGATTGTTAGGGGGTATTTTGAGCTATATGTCAACGGCACTAAAGCTGCGGATAGGTTTAGCGGTGGCAATGTAACGCTGCCCTACGGTTCTTACAGCATACAGCTGGCACCTGAGCCAGCGTTTACAGCAATATATGATATCGCAAAACCTGTTGCAGTTTCACTGCATAACGCAACCAGCATCACCATCACCATCAATAGAAAGTTATACACATTAACAGTGTATGTGAGAGAAGGGGCAACACCAATAAGGGATGCCAGCGTTGTGATAACAAGTCTTGAAACTAAGAGTGTGATAACCTCTCTAATAACATCAGAGGATGGCAGTGTATCAACAAAGCTACCCTATGGAGCATACGATGTAGTGGTGTTTCATCCAAGTTACTATAGCACCAACATAATTGCAAACGTTGGTAGTGACACAACAGAGATAGTCTATATGAGACCCACTATACAGACCCTTATCTGGAGGTTTATGCCACTAATAGCTACTCTAATAGGTATTGGCATAGCTGTCTACATAGGGTTTAAGATAAGGGCGCTTATAGCGAGAAGGCTTGTTAGAGAAGAGGAGGTGTTTTAGGGTTCTGGAGAGAATAGTATTCAAAACATAAAAATTGTTTTTATATTCTGAGTATGATAAGCTTTGGAAGTCCATCCATATACACTACAGAGAGCTTTACATCCACATCTACACCCCCAAGAACCTCAACCTCTTTTCTTATTGCAGTAAGCTGCGTTAACTTATTGTTTAAAGCCTCTATAGCTGATTCTAGTGATGAAAGCTCTTGCGATGCTGATGGATTAACAATAATTTTTACACTTCTTAACGATATCTCGTTTGTAGGGCTTGTTTCAGGGAGCCCTAGCTTCGCCAAGGTACTTCTAATCTTCTTTTCATACTCTGCTCTAACCCTCAACTCTTCCAATTTCTTCAACAACTCACCAAGAACTCTTCTATACTGCGCAATTTCCTCATCTAGGAATTTCATGAACTCTCCAACATTGTTAAAGTCTCTTACAACATAGCTCATAAAGACACGCCTCTTAAGTATCTTGTTGTATAGGAGAATGAGGGCTTTATAAACTTTTCCCACATTATGTGTTTTGGAGAGAAAAGGATATATAGCGATATATTCTTGTTACTGTAAGAGGTTTTGTGGCGAGAGAAGTGTTTCTAAGTAGTGGCGAAGTTTTGACTACTGTAGATGCCTCGCTCAAGCCTTTAGCTAAGGTAATTTCAGAGTATGTTAGTAAGGGCTTTACTGGTAGAATAACCTTTAGAAACCTGTCTACAGGTATATACATATCCATAGAGGTGTTGAGAGGGGGTTTAGTTGCATGTAGGGGTATCGAAAAAGGCTCTGTTATTGAGGGTGCTACATGCGTAAGTGCCTTAGGTAAATACTTGCAGACTCCTGATGGATCTGTAGAGGTGGTTTCTCTTTCAGAGAGCATTATATACCTAGATATACTAGTATTTCCATACAGCGCTATTTCTCAGCAAGAGACGCCTAAATGGTTTTCAGATATGCTAAAAGCTGAAATACCTCTAACCTTACCTACCCCACCAACACCCCAAGCCCTGCAACAAGTAGGGCCTAAGGCTCAGATACCCACCCCTATACCAGTACCTATACAAACTCCTCAACAGCTAAAAGCTGAACAAAAGCTTGTGGAATACACAGTGACTGAGAGTTGCGAGAACCCCTACAAACTTTATGCAATAATTAAAGTTGCTAACATTGCTACCCAGCTGAGTAGTGCTAGCTATGACGAAGTTTTTGAGAAGATAATGTCTATAACTAGCACAGCTAACCCTAGATATGTATATGTTTCAGCTACACTACCTGGAGGAAGTGCTAGGATATTGCTTGACACAAGCAAGAAAACTCTTTATTTTGAAGTAGAGGATTCGAAAGGAGAGCTATTCTGCGGATCCTCAGCAAAAAATATGGTGTTAAAAGGTATGCTATCTAACATCAGAATATGGATTGCTAAATAGCAGAACAGAGCACCAATATCATGTTATTTATCTACACAAGTTTTGAACACCTATAAAAAGTTTTTCAATAGAGTTGTGCAATAAATCTTTCACTACATAATGAGCTGCATATTTTAAAGAATAATACCTTTTTGAAGTTTGCTATAGGTGGCAATATTTTGAAGAGCTGTGACCTGATATGCCAACAGCTCGCTGATGTGGTATTAGATCATCTGGAGAATGTAAAGGCATGGAGTCTCTTAAAAGAATACAATACTGCTTATAAAACCGGTGTTACAGGATATGTAGTTGCATCTATACTTGTTGATGCATACAGAGAGGCTGGGATGCTTGATGAAGACTTTAGCATCAGATTCAAAAAGGTTCTTCATCTCTACAAAGACTTTATAAACAGCCTTAAACATGGCTCCAGCACTACAATTAATGATGATACTGGCAATGCGGAGGTAATCAGCACTGCTATTGAGGAGTCCTTAGAAGTTGCAGTTATAGAGTCGCCCTAACCTTTTATAAAAGAGTGTTTTTGATTTGTATGAATAGTGTGTCAAGAGGCTTCTTTTGCTTATTTTAAGCAGTTTTTAAGTGCATTAGCTAAACCATTTCCAGAATATCTCTCCCCATATCCCTTCTTAGTACGAATTCTGCTACCCTACCAGAATTCCATGATGATATTGGTCTGTAGTAGCCTACTATCCTACTCCATAGATCCAAGGGCTTTCCACACCTTGGACACTTAGAGAGCCTGCCCACAGCTCTAAAGCCACAGCTTGGGCACACTGATATCGTTGGCGTTATACTCATGTAAATAACCTCTGTGTCTCTCATAACTCTCTCAATAAACTTTGCCATGGTCTCTGCATCGAGCTCCTCATCAACAAATACATGCTTTATTACACCACCTGTGAAAAGTTTCTGACACTTAGACTCTATTTCTAGTTGCCACCTAAGGTGGAGGTCTGTGTAGGGTGGTGTGAGCTGGTTTGTGTAAAACGGTTGCTTCCTCCCATCAACCTCTCCAACTGGTATGTAAGCCCTCATATCTTCAGATGCTGAGAGTTCTTTAGCGAATTCCAGATCCTTCCAAGCTAGTTTAACGCCTAGAGTCTCTCCTGGAACCTCCTCAACGTTGTACAGAACCTCATCCTGCTCTTCAAACTCCTGAAGCCTCTTGTTTATATAGCTCAATATATCGCTGTAGAGCTTCACGATTTTCGGGATGTCGCTGGGCTGCACTTGTTGCCAGAAGAATGGCTCGCCAAGCATTGTGGATATATATTCAGCCATTCCAATGACTCCAACGGTGTTGTAGTAATACTTGAATGGGTTTACAGGGTCTATGTATTCCCTTGTCATTGGATACATCCCTGCTCTGAATAGCTTCTCATACCTAGCCCTAAACCACATCAGGGTAGCTCTAGAGATCTCCAGCAGGTTATCTAATGCATCAAGCATTCTCCTATCATCACTTGTCCTTGCAATCATTGCTAGCCTCGGCATATTTACAACGATTACGTTTACAGAGCCTACTGAAGGAGGCATATCCCACACACCCTTAGCTTGGTGCAGTATCTCCCTAACCCTCTTCATGTCGCTGAGAAGCCTGCAGCAAAAGCTAAACAAATCCTCAGCATTGCTATTGTTAAAACCGTTTAGGAAGTACATCTGCCCTGTCCTGGCAATCATTGTCCAGTAAGCGTCGCGAAGCTCAGGATCATCATCAAGCATTTTAACGAGGTCTTGGTTAAATATTGTTGTTGGTATTGGGAATGTGAAGGGCTGGTGCACAGCATCGCCTTCGCCAAACACCTCTAGAAATGCCTTTATAATCTGCTTAGCTTCATCCAAGTAACTCTCATAGCTTTCTTGAGCTAGCTGCGTCCTGAACCTATCACCACTACTCTGCATAGGTGCTGGCAATTGTCTATAGAACTTGTTGCTAGCTGCAAACACAACATTTGAGAATGGGCTTTGTCCACTCTTCAAAGGGTAATTAAGGTTGTAGATAAACCTCTGAATGTTCTGCTTAACAGAGGCATAGCTAAGCTTATCCATTCTTGCAAAGGGTGCTAAGTTTAGATCCACCCCATATAGCCCAACAGCCCCTGTTCTTTCCTGACTAAATATGTAGATTGCATTCACAAGTTGGTCAACAGCTGAATCCATATGTTTTGGAGGTCTAGATACAGTTGTAGGGGTTTTCAAACCCCTTTCAACAACTAGCCTAGAATCTATACCACCACAGTAAGGCCTTATAACTGAGCCATCCCTAAGCTTGTATATATATAGCCAGCCCTGTTCATGAAGCCTGAGAGCAGATCTTGGAATAGCTGTAGAGGCCTCATCATATAGTATAGAGCCGAGGAGATGAGCCATGAGCCCAGAGACTGTCACAGGAACATTAGCATTGTCCCTCACAGCCCACTCCAAACCAGATATGTACTCCTCTATTAACGACCTAGCGCTTGTCAAGATCTAAACACCCTAGCAAACAATATTATTAGCAACAAAGGGTTTTGTTTTACAGCCATAAACAACCCACTTACACAAACAGTTCAGGCTAGTGCTACCACAGTAATATCGGAGGAGAGGGGGTAATTTCTATTAGAGGAAGCCGAATCTAAAAATTATTTCACAAAAAAGTTTCGAACAAAGCAAGTAATAGAACTTCTTACCCAAGGCAATAAATTAGCAATACTTGAAAACACTATGTATATACATTCACAACATGCTCATGACTTAAAGTCGAAAAGAATGGAGAGCTATACAAGAAATTTCCCAACTTCCTGGAGTTCACTATGCTTAAGTCAAATACTTAGAGACCCTCCTTAATCTCTTTCCTTATCCTGCTTATTGTAGCCCATATACCCAAAGCTGTTATGAGTGTTATGAATGCTGTTAACTGAAAGTAGAAGCCCAGATCCTCCTTACTAGCGTAATAGGCCATAACTATTATCTCGAGTATGAGGGCCCATAGAAGTATTGTTAGGAAGTATTTGTGCGTATCTGGATATGTACTCACTACTCCCACGACCACTTCTTGTATAATGTTGGGACGCTTGCTAGCAATTTCTTTGTGTATTCATGCTTTGGATTCTTTATTAATTCGTCTGGAGACCCCTGATCAACTACCTTCCCCTTGTACATAACGAGTATCTTGTCTGAGACGTAGTATGCTAATCCCATGTCATGTGTTATGAATATTGTTGATGTTTTGTAATCGTCTCTCAAATTCATGAATAGCTTGATTATTGCCCCTCTCATTGATGCATCTATCATAGACACAGGCTCGTCTGCCAATATTAGCTTTGGTTTTAAGAGCCAGCAACGGGCTATCATGATCCTCTGCCTCTGCCCACCTGAAAGCTGATGAGGATACTTTCCCAGCACATCTTCTGGTACTAGGCCTACATAAGATAGTGCTTCTCTCACTAGTCTCTTTCCCTCACTGCTTTTAGGATCAATATTCAAAAGTCTTAGTGCTTGGTTCAGTATCCTGTCAACTGTATAAAATGGGTTGTAGCTAGCGTAAGGATCTTGAAATACTGCATGAACATTCTTCCAGTACTCCTTTAAATCCTCTTTAGTCTTGTACTCCCTCCAAATATCTCTCCCTTGAAACACCACACTACCTGCCGTTGGAGGTAGCAGTCTCAGAACCATTTTTGCTGTAGTTGTTTTTCCAGAGCCGCTCTCTCCCACCAATGATACTATCTCTCCCTCACTCACATCAAATGAGACATCATTTACTGCAACAATTCTTCTCTTTCTTATGAGACCCATCTCATATACCTTTGTAAGGTTCTTCACCTCCAGCATGGACATAGAGAATCACCTCTTTGAATATAGCCAGCACGCAACAAAACGACTCTTCTCAACCTCTATGAAGGGTGGCTCTTCCCTTCTACAGATATCCATGGCGAATGGGCACCTAGGATGAAACCTACAGCCAGGTGGGGGATTAGCTAAGTCAGGTGGTTGACCCGGTATATATTTCAATCCCCTCTTCCTGATTTCCTCTTCAGGTGTTAGCACTGAACCTAGCAACCCATCTGTATAGGGGTGCAGAGGCTTTGCTACAACTTCCTCTACAGAACCATCTTCAACTATTTTACCTGCATACATAATAACAATCCTGGTTGCTATCTGCCTAACCGTGGCTATGTCATGGGTTATGAACACTATGCTCTTGATAATATTCCTGTTATACACATCGAGAAATGTCTTTAGAACCATTTTCTGCGTCACAACATCTAGCGCTGATGTGGGTTCATCTGCTATCAAAAGCCTTGGGTTTAGAAGAGTTGCAATAGCTATGACTGCTCTCTGCCTCATACCGCCAGAAAGCTCGAATGGATACATGTTAATAGCTATTTCAGGTAACCCTATCTCCCTAAATCTCTTTAAAGCAAGACCTATAACCTCGTCTTCAACAACATCAGGATTATGTGACTTCACAACATCGAGTATAAGCTTTCTTATCTTTAGAGTAGGCATAAGAGCGTTGAGGGCTGATTGAGGAACTATTGCTATCTCCCTTCCCCACACTTTCTCCCTAAGAACATCCCTATCGAGCTTCTGCAACTCCAGAACCTCTTTACCCACATTAAGCCTCACAGAGCCCCCAACAAACATTAGAGGAGGCCTAATATTCATCATCATAACATTTGCCAGTGTCGATTTCCCAGAACCACTCTCACCAACAACACCAACAACATCTCTCTCAAAAATCCTCAGCGAAACACCATCAACTGCCTTAATGGTTCTTTGAATAGCACCCATACTTTGCCTATAATAAGCCTGTGCATTGGCTAGCTCAAGCAATACAGAACTCAAATTAAGTGCCCCACAGGTAAAGCATTCAAGTCAAAACTACAGCTAGGATAACACTTATAAACCTTAATTAGCCTCATCAACACCAACATGCATTCACACCAAACACAACCTCAACCATAATTCTACACAAATTATAAAACCACCACCAATTCACAAAGACCCAGCACCTTGAGCATCGTTAAACATAAACCAAAACCAAGATGCTGAAAAACCCTTCTACAAAAGCCTTTGACAAAAATGTGTTACAACTAAAAGCCTCGCCCTTCAGAGAGGGGAAGGGGATTAGCTGTAGCAAGTAAAGCTGATTGAAGCAAATCCCGATAAAAAGGTGTTGAGAGTTGCGAAGCCAAGGACGAGAGATTAATTAAATAGAACTGTGATGAAGTTTTATAAGACTTGTCCTCAATACCTCTACTCCTCTCCCAATCAATACTATCGAGCTAGATCACTACCTGAAAAACCTCATCTATAGAATCAGCTCTATCCCGGTTCTATCACCAATCAATGCCATCGCCACTCATCACCACACAAAACTTTTCAACTAGACACATTGATTCCCCCACTCTGAAGCATGGCAACAATCTTCCAGACACTATTCATAGGCTCTCCACATATATTTAGGGTCATATCTGTCATCTGACTAGAGCAGTCAGAGGCTGTTCACTCTAGAGCTGTTGTTTATAGTGTTTTAAGCTCTTTTAAGACAGTTCTCAAGCTCATCACTGCCCCTAAACCCCCACACCCTTCTAAAGCTGTTCTCAGAGACCTGGGTAACCATAAATACATGAGCTTTGCGGAGCTTATAAGCCGTTGGTAACTATTTTTAAGTTTCATATGAGTTCATATAGCTTCATGTAAATTGATGCTACTAAAAATTTGTAAAGCATAAAACATGTTCTTTAGAGTAGTAAATTATATGCTCGAGATGCAGGGAGGGTCTCTTGGGTGGTTATGAAAGAGTTTTTAAGATGGGTGTTGGGGGAGGAGATGAAATAATAGCTATGAACATATATGAAAGCATAGTCCCTGCTATAAAGAGAGTGAGGAGGTGGAATACTTGTTGCATACATATCGATGCTGAGCTTTATAAGGTTTTTAGGGATAAGGGTGAGCTCTATAGGTATCTTAATGAACTCTGCAGACCTATTGATGATGCGGAATTGAGTGCCGCGGCCAGTATTCTAAGGCTTAAGGTATCTCAAGCCCTTGATAAGTTTGATGGCGTTGCTCAGGTGGTTATTGCTGTTAGGTCTAGGAAGATTAGTACCTCACTTGCTATTGTGTTTGATGGTAGGTCAAGGGTTTTTCACATACTTACAGATAATCTCGTTAATTGTCCTGATATTGACTGCGCTGTGCAGACTATTGTCACCTATATTGCCAAGGTTCTTGATTTAAGAGAGCTTTATGAAATGAGGCTCCAGTATGGCTTGGGGGATGAGAGGGTTTTGCTGAAGTCTCGATGTATGTTTGATGCGAATGTGCTTGAAGTGGTGTTGCTTAATGCTATTTTTCTAGCATTTTTTATATCTAGCTCACATATCCTTCAATCCTGATCCTTGGCGCTACTTCAGTAACGATCCAGTTCTTCTCTACTGATACCCTTATTTTCTGGTTCTTCGATATAGCGCTTATAGCTTTCATTGCCGCGAAGGGGATTTTTACCTCTCTAACCCTAACCGCTTCTCTGATCTCGCCATTTTCTACAGCAAAGCTGTACTGTGGTACCATTCTGATGTACCCCTCTTCCAGCATAGCTATGGCCACCCCCTCTATGAGAAAACCATTCCTAGTCTCCTCCAAAATCTCCTTATCGCCCCAGTCCCCAGTTCTCAAAACAAGTGTTGCATGAAACGGCACAGGCTTTGTGAAAAGCCCATAAGCAGAGCCAGGCTCTGATGAAAACTCTTTTGATGTTGTTCTTGTGTGTAGAAGATCCCGTACAACACCTTCTTCCACAAGCGTTCTTTTCTTCGTTGCAACACCCTCATCATCGAAAAACCTCATTGATGGTGCTTCTGGAACTAGAGGATCATCATAAAGCTCAAAACTCTCATGAAAAAGCTTTTGCCCTAAGAGCCTCGAACTGCCTTGGTAAAGTGGATTGAGGAGGTGAGAGAGCTCATGAATCAGAGCCCCTGAGGCTATGCCGTCGAGAATTAGTGTTGCCTTACCAACTTCATACGGTTTTAGAGACTTCACCGCAATTCCCTTACCCAGCTTTGAAGATGTCTCTCTAAATATAGCATCTATTGCTTTGAGCACATGGTGCTCTGACCACGACACCATGGCTAGGTATGCTGAGGAGAATAGCTGGTGTCCATAGGGTGTGGTTCCTAGGAGCCCTATCTCTAGCTCTGCTAGCTTCTTCCTCTCCATAGCCTCTTCCCCATTCTCCCTAGTCAAAGCCTTTGTAACATCGCGTAAAACTACGAGGGCCTCACACTTAACACCATAAGACACCTTAACCTCTTGGCACACATCCTTCAAGAGGCTCACAACCTCTTCCTCTCTTGGAAGCTCCCTACCTATATCCACAACACCCTTAAATAGCTCAGCCTCAGCAAAATCGCCACAGCTGCCAGCTTCAGCAATGCTTAGCACCTTCTTCTCCAACTCATCAAAATTCACCTCCATTCCCTGCTTAGAGGCTATATACCAGCAGCCATCTCTATTAACCCTCACACCACTAACACTTGCCAAAAGGTTGTTGACCTCAACAGAGCCATCTCTATAAGCTACTTGCACAGCCCGCTCACTATATACTATCCTATCTCTATACAGAGTCATGGCTTGCAACCCAGCCTATGCCTCTATATCTCAACAACCTTATTTGTGTTAAACCCGCGCTTCTCTAGCAACAAATTGTACGGAAACCTCATCCCATTAACTGCTATGAAAGATTCTCTAAGCCTCCCCATATCTATTCTTGGCCTTAGAAAAGGCTTGAGATCAACACCTTTTGTAGCCATTATGCATGGAAGGAGCACCCCATCTGCAGAGAGCCTAACCCTTGTACAACCCATGCAGAATGCTGTGTTGTGTGTCCATCTAACTATTTCCACTTCGATCCCAGTATCCAAAACATATACAGGTCTCGCATGTAGCTTTCTAATATACTTGCGTACAGAGACTCTCTCTAAATAGTCTATTACTGGATTTAGTGAGGCATAAAGCTCTTCAAATACAGGTTTAGGTAGGGATATGGGCTCAAGCTCTATGAACCTCAGTCTATAGCCATTCTGTGAGGCAAAGTTTATGAGGTTTGCGAACTCAGCATCATTAAAGTTTTTGAGAACTGTAACATTTATTGTTATGGGCTCTAGCCCTGCATCATGAGCTGCTCTAAGCCCTTTCAAAACCTTGTCAAGAGCATCAACTTTTGTTATACGTTTATACCTCTCCCTATCTAAGGAGGGTACATTTACATTGACCCTTCTGAGACCTGCTTCAACAAGCTTCTGAGCCAGTTCCTCTAGGTAAAAGCCGTTTGTAGTCATGGAGAGGTCATCGGGCTTTGCCTCTGAAAACACCTTGACAACATCAACCACATCCCTCCTCAGAAGCGGTTCACCACCTGTGAGCTTAAACCTTGCTATACCTAGTGATGTGGCTACATAAGCTATTGCTCTATACTCATCAGGTTTCAGCCCATTACCTCTATTGGCAAACCCCTCTCTATGACAATATATGCAACTGTAGTTACAGAAGCTCGTCAAACTTATTCTTAAGCTATCGAGAATCCTCCCCCATCTATCCACAAGCATTTCAAAACCATCTCATCCTCAATACGCAGTCAAAAAATATAAGTGTTGCTTAAGTGACTGTTCTAAGCACTGCGGTTGAGTAATTAAGATGTTCAGCGATCTATGCTTTTCCATAGTATTTGACAAGGATAACAGGTATAGCGCCAACGCTATAATGGCTGCTGTTGAGCAATATAATACTGGTGTAAAGGTATTTCGCATACCGCTCTACAGAGTTCTAGATGTTGTTCAAACCATTTTAGATATGCAAAAAATGTGCCGAAAGATAGTTGCAGGCTTTTCATTCATGACACCGCAAATTCCATACATCGCTGATTTGATTAGGCTGCTAAAGATATATGCACCAAATGTGCTGCTTGTAGCTGGAGGTCCTCATGCTACTGGGGATCCCCTGGGGACATTGAAAAAGCTTGGCTTTGATGTTATTGTTTATGGCGAGGGTGAGGAAACAATTATAGAGCTCCTCAGGCACTATGCCGAAAGTAGTGAATATAGGGTTTGCGGCACTGCATATCTTGATGGGGATAGGGTTATTCTTAGGAAAAGGAGTAGGTACATTGACTTAGACTTATACCCTCCTTTCCCATACTGGAGAAATATTGTAAACCCTATTGAGATTATGAGAGGCTGTTCTTCTGCATGCCACTTTTGCCAGGTGACCTACTCATTTGGTTTGCCTAGGTATAGAAGTGTGGAGAAGGTTGCTGAACTCGCAAGAGTGTCTATGGAGAGGGGTCTGAGGGATCTGAGATTCATAGCCCCTAACTCGCTTGGCTATGGTAGTAGAGATGGTGTGAAACCGAATTTAGATGCTCTATATGTTCTTCTACACAGCCTTAGCAAGGTTGCCAAAAACTTCAACGGCAGAATATTCTTTGGCACCTTCCCCAGCGAGATTAGGCCAGATTCTGTGAACATGGATAGTGTAAGGATTTTGAGGTTTTTTGCACACAACAGGAGGGTTATTGTAGGTGCTCAGAGTGGCTCAAACAATGTTTTGAAAGTGTTGCACAGAGGACACACTGTTGAAGATGTTGAAAACGCTATAGACGCGCTTACACAAAGCGGTTTTTCCGTGGATATAGACCTCATATTTGGCTTTCCCTTTGAAACCAGTGATGATTTTGAGGAGACGGTTAAATTTATGAATAGGAATGTTGATAAGAATGTTAGGTTCCACCTACACACCTTTATACCACTTCCAGGAACACCCCTATCAGATGCTAATTCAGCAACTCTAGATAGTTGGAAAAAAGCTGTATTAGCAAAGTTTGTTGGTATGGGAAAGGCTTATGGCTATTGGATAGAGCAAGAAAGGCTGGCTATGATAATCAGTGAACTTAAGAGAAAGAAATTTATCTACAGCTTTTCAGAAAATCTCAAGATCCTCAAGATCAGCCCATGCTAACTTCCACACTCAATGACTCTACACAGAAAATTGTAGTCACTAACACATTAACCAATGGATTTATTAAAGCAAGCAAAAAAGTAGCTAATGGTTTGTTTTGAGCCTTGCCTACTGCTTACTCAACTTTTATCGAGCCTGTGGGACAGGAGGCTGCAGCGTTTTTCGCTACCTCAGCTAGGTTATCAGGTACTTCTCCTGTTGACTCTTTCTCACTATCGTTTTTCCTGTAAGGATCTCTAATCCTAGTCTTTCCTGTTGCTGGATCCAACTCAAATATGTCTGGCGCAAGAGCCCAGCAGACTCCACACGCTATGCATGTCTCTTTATCTACTACCACCTTTGCCATTTACCACACCCAAGAAATAAACTTCAAGGACTCAGCTTAAAAGGTTTAACATTTTAAACTCTCTGCATCCAGCTCACATAACTGCACGAATTTGACATCCCCTCAACCTAAAGCGCTGGAATTTCTAAACAATTCATTGGTTTAGAATCGCATTCCATCTTCAGCTCACTCAACCCATTACCTCTATCCCAATTGAGCTACTTCAGTTCTTGTAATCATCTGTAGTGTTCATATCTATTAGTGCTCAAGTTCTTGGAAAATCCTATAAAGTCTATAAAATTCAGATACCTATAATCTTGTAGTGACCGTTTGTCCCTAGGTGCTCATCCTCATTAGTTCATGTTTATTCGTTGCATCTAGGGGCTTTCTCCTCGCCCACTCCTTCATTGGTAGCACTGCTACCTCTGGAGTGGGGTCACTGGGCATTGGGGTGAACGGCACGCACCCCTTGAGAGCTGCTAAACCGGTTTGTCGGGGCAATGCCCCTCATCAGCAGCTGTAATAATAAACACTCTCGAAGCTTATAAATCTAACTCACAGCCATCAACTACGAAACAGCCCAGGTTTCCGAGATCCGTAGGGCTGTGAGCCGTAGCTGGATCCGTATCAACTGTAAATATCTGTGAATAGCTTTAGATGCATCGGTCTAGCAACACAACACTTTCACAAACCCCTAAAAATATAACCGCGCCAAACACCTAACACCTTCAGAGCCCCTGTGAACACATATCGATGAGGGTTTGGCAAACTCAAAGTGTTGCCCCCAAGGTGTGGACAAGGGGTTGAAGCAGATGAGGGGCTTAGGGGTTAAGTGGAGCCCTGATAGCCCGGGCAGTGATGCTATGAAGAGCCGAACAGAGCCCGGGAACCCCCGGGCAAGATTCACAACTAACTACAGCTAATTACAAGTAATTGCCTCGGGGAAACCCACCAGGGGTTCAGCTCTCATATAGATTCATATTGCTTTATGGTCATAGCCTCATCTCTATTCCCCTGCACCGCTCCTTGGATCTGCATATGCCTTGGGGCGTTCAGAAGTGCCCGGGGAACCCCACATCTTGGGTACATTACTTGCTGCTCTAAAGAGTGTGTGTCTCACGTTTTACAAATTTTTATCAAAATCAGTTCATGCAGAGCTGTGCGAACTCGCATGAAGCTCAAAACAGTTGCTAAGGGTTTCTATAGAGCTATGGTGCTCTAGACCATTCTAGGGGTTTTTCAACTATGTTTATGTGGGATCTGTTTGTGGTTCTAAGCCATGTGATTTTCATTGGTGTTAATGCTATTAATGCTAGTAGTCCTTGGAATACCCAGTGAAGTGGAGCTAGTACTAGTGCTGAGTCTAAGAGTTTGTAGGAGAGTACTAGGTATGTTGGGGCAAAGGCTATTGAGATGAGCTCTATTTTCGCTAAGGTGATTGTTATATGAGGTACTTGGACTATCATTGACATTGCCAAAACTATTGTCGCTATGAAAGGCGCTGTTAATGCTACTGGCTGCAGATATGCTATAATTAGTAGAATTAGCTTCTTCTTACTAAGTCTTCTTCTATGTTTTGTTATAACATCTTTGAGGCACTCGAGAGAGCCTCTGTACCATCTTATTCTCTGCTTTACTAAGCTCTTCAGGTTTACTGGAGCCCCTTCTAATATGATGCTGTCGAGTAGAGCCACTTTCTCGCCATAATATGAGGCTAGAATTGCTAGGTAGGCATCTTCTGCTAAAACCTCTGGAAAGCCATGTATTTTATTTAAGAAGCTCGTTGATAGCGCTAATCCTTCTCCACTTACTAGAGGAGTGCCAACAATTTTTGCTAACCCGGGTAAACCTACGTTGTACCAGAGAAGTGTGTCTATGTACGATAGCTTGCCAAGAATGTTGCGACCAACTCTATAGACTTTTGCCCCCACTACGCTATAGCCCTCTGATATTAGTCTAGATACTTTCTCAATATAATACTCATCCAGTACCTTGTCCCCGCCATCGAAAACCACTACAGCTCTGTAGAACTCTTTCACATGCTTGAGGAGTGCGTTAATGGATGATGCCTTGGATTTCCTCCCACCCCCGTTTATGAATAGATATGTAGAAATGCCTCTCTTGCAAAGGATGTGCATGGAGTGTAGGACATTGAGAATCGTTTCTCTATCACCCTGCTCTACCACTATGTAAACATCTATCTTTCCATAGGTATGCCTCTGCTTAGCAATACTCTTAAGAGTCTCATCAATTGAGTGCATATCCTCCTTATATAGGGGAACCACAACTGCTATATCTATAGAATTTGGAGGTATTGGTGGATCATCTCCAACATCTATGCGAATCCATGTACGCTCCTTAAGGTTCTGCAATATGCTGAAAAGCGAGGGTATGCCATAGAGAAGTGAGAGGATTATTATTGATGATGGGAGGTACCAGATAAGCGCCAGCATGAAACCAGCCTCAGTAATATAGTTAGTGTTGCGCAACTTGAATATAAATTTTAGTGTCAATTAAGTTTCTGTAACCTCCTCTATTAAGACTTATAAAATCTGATGCTACGAAACTCAAATACAGCTTAGAGGTTTTTGATGAGGTGCTACACTATAGAGTCTGAACAACTGCTGTTTAAGCCTAAGCTGGAGGAGACTAGGTGGCGTAGGGAAATTGAGAAAGAGCTTGTAGAGGTATGGGAAAGAGAGGGTCTAAATAGATTTGTTTTTAACCCATCTAAACCCACATTGATTATAGATACTCCACCGCCATACATATCTGGAAAGCCTCATGTGGGGCAGGTAGCGCACTACATTCAGATAGACATGATTGCAAGGGCATATAGAATGCTTGGTTACAATGTTCTCGTGCCTTTCTATGGGGATAGAAATGGGCTACCAGTTGAAGTTTTTGTAGAGAGAACTTATGGCATAAACCCACACCATATTGCTAAGACTTCTGAAGGTAGGGAAAAGTTTCTTGAGCTCTGCAAAAGGCATTTAGATTCTGTAGAAAAGGAGTTCATAGCTCTATGGAGAGCTCTGGGATGCTCATTTGAGTACTGGGAGAGTGGTACAGATAGTGAAGAGTATAGAAGAATTACTCAGTCAACATTCATTGATCTGTGGAGGAGAGGGATGATATATGAGGCTGAGAGACCTGTTATATGGTGCCCTAGGTGTAGGACTTCATTGGCCGAGGCTGAGGTGGAGTATAGGGAGGAGGATGCAGAGCTTTACTACATAAAATTCCTATTGAAAGATGCGAAGGGGGAGGTTACCATAGCAACAACAAGACCAGAACTGCTAGCCTCTTGCCTTGTGCTTGCTTACAATCCAGGTGATGAGAGGTACAAGCACCTCAAAGGTCAGAAAGCTATCGTACCTGTGTACAACCGCGAAGTCGAGATAATTGAGCACCAATCTGTGGACCCATCCTTTGGCACAGGAATTATGATGATATGTAGCTATGGTGATCAAATGGATGTGAAGGTAATTAGAGAGCTTGGATTAAAGCCGCAAATAGTTATAGATGAAGATGGTAAAATGATTGATGATGTTCTAAAGGGTCTTACAGTGAAAGAAGCTAGGAGAAGAATTGTTGAGCTTCTCACCTCCCAGGGTTATTTGACTAGAATTGAAAAGATACGGAGGAATATACCTGTGTGTTGGCGTTGTGGCACATCTATTGAGTTCATTCATGTGAAGGAGTTTTTCCTAAAGCAGCTGGAGTTTAAGGAGGATATGAAGAGGGTTGCTGGAGAGCTAAGGTTTTTGCCAGAGGAGCATAGGGCTAGGTTACTGAATTGGATAGAGTCTATCTCAATGGATTGGCCGATATCAAAGAGCAGGTACTATGCTACTGAAGTTCCTGTTTGGAGATGTTCTAGGTGCAACTCTATTCTAGTTCCTCAGCCAGGAAAGTATTACAGACCCTGGAGAGATGTACCGCCATGGGATAAATGCCCTGTGTGTGGAGCTCCAAAGGAGAATATTGTTGGGGAGACGAAGGTTTTTGACACTTGGTTCGATTCATCTATATCAGTGCTATATGCTGCTGGCATAACAAAGTATCCACATGTCTTTAAATTGTATTTAGGGGGCGAAGCCAAGGCGTTGAGACCTCAGGGGTATGACATTATAAGGACTTGGCTTTATTACTCGCTTCTAAGGGTTTACCAACTCTATAATAAGATTGCCTTTGACTTTGTAAGGGTTAGCGGCATGGGCTTGGATGAGAAGGGGGAAGCTATGCATAAGAGCAAAGGTAACATAGTCTTGCCCGATCCGTATATAGAGAAGTATGGAGCTGATGCATTTAGGTTCTGGTCAGCTGTTTCAGCAAAGCTGGGTAGCGATTATAGGTTTTCAGAGCAATTGATTAGAACTGGAGCTCTATTCGTTACAAAGCTTCTGAATATAGCTAGGTTTGTTTCTTCATTTCCACTAGTTGAGGATATTGAAAAACTCTACCCACTTGACATTGCTATTCTCTCTAGACTAAACAATGTTATAGAGGTTGTTAGGAGAGGTTATGAAGGCATGGACTTCTATGAACCAGCTCAAACACTTTACCACTTCATATGGGATGTGTTTGCAGATCATTATATAGAGATGGTGAAGCCAAGGCTATATAACACCTCTGGCAGCTACAGCGAGTGGGAACAGAGAAGTGCTCTTTACACACTTCACAATGTGGTTAAAACAGTTCTACTCTTGCTTGCACCAGTAATGCCTTTTGTGACTGATTATATATGGAGAAAGCTTTATAAAAATACCTCTATACATAGAGAATCTTTACCAGATAAAATACCTCTGCCAGAAGAGGCAAGTGTTCTAGAGAAACGCTTTGAAACGCTAATCAGCATTAATAGCGGTTTATGGAAGTTTAAGAAGGAGCATAACATCAGATTCTCACAGCCATTGAAGGCAACGCTATACCTGCCACAAGAGCTGAAAATATTTGCAAAGGACATTACAAACCTCCACAAGGTTTCGAAAATCTCCTTCGAACCCCCACAAGGAGCTTTTGTAGAGGTGGCTAAGGGCTGTTATCTATCCGTTGAAGACCTCGCTTCATAGGGAAAGAAGGCGATTGTGTATAGCCACGTGCTGAGCGCTATGCTCACTCTTTTTATCACTATAGCTATAGATGAATCTTTTGGCCTTGTGCGGGCTGTGAAAACATTGATAAACTGTGGTTTAAAAGCTGAGAATATACATGTTAACGGCTTTCGCAATACAGTTGCTGTGAGTATTCGGGGGCTAGAGAAGCTAGAGTGCATCACAATGGTTAAAGGGTTTGCTGTGGCTGAATTAGGGTACTTGGTGAAGTGCAGTAACGATATTAAAGCTGTTATGAAGAGACTTGGATTTAACCCTGTACCCTCAGAACCTCAAAGAATAGTTGGTTACAAGACTTTTGAAAACTTTACAATAGTAATCAAAAGAACTTCGACCAGCAATACCTATCTCCTGATAGTCTGCAATACAAAAAACTTCGTTACACCTTTGCCGAGCTCTGCATGTGTTCACAGCATCAAGGGCCATGAAGATGTTGCAAAGCTGAAGATGCTTGGAGAATTTTTGACTGAGCTTGGAAAATCGTTTTCAAGTCCCTGACCTCTTCCCCACCATTAAGCTCTCTACCCAAAATACTTTCCCTCTCCATCCCACCTTAAAATGCAGGCTTTCAGCTGTAATAAAGTTATCTCTTTCTAGTTGTGTAAGTCACTATCAATCCATCTATGTAGTCTACTATAGAGAGCTCGATAGCATCAACTCCTTCATTTTCTAGCACAACTATTGGGAGACCACCTGTTGAAATGCCTTGCTTAACTAAAGCTATCAATATCTTCTTAAAGGATTCGAAATCCTCGACAAAAATTCTCATGCATTTCTCTCCACAGGCAACACTTCCTTTGACTAGCACCACAGCTCCCACTATACCAAGTTCTGCTTCTAAACCCTCTATAATTTCTTCAACTGCTCTTCTACTCATATCAGCTACCCAATAAGATATATAGAATATATTCCTCTAATCGAGATATTTATAGCTTTGTGAATAACCTTGGTCACAGTCTCTCCAATGCTAATACTTCAGCATGTAGAGGCCTCGCCACTGCTTAAAAAAGCATTTCAACTACTTGAAGAAGATGCTGAAGTTTCATCTTTACTGAAAATGAGTAACATAATGGCTGTTGCCAGGCTTAAATATAATGATCATGGAGTAACACATGCAAGAATTGTGGCTGGAACTTCATTAGAGATTGCCAGCATTTTGAATAAGCATGGTGTTGAGTTCACAACACTAAGGGATGGCACTGCAAAGAATTTGGATGAAGTAAAGCTTGTGATACTGCTTTCCGCATACCTTCATGACATTGGCAACTCTATTCATAGACAAAACCACGAGTTTATAGGTGCTATACTATCTAAAGATATTTTAGATAGGGTGCTATCTAAACTAGGTTATGATGTGAAGAGAGCTGTGGAGCTGCGTCAAGAGGTTATGCACACAATTTACTCTACTGAATACAATGCACAGTGCCTAACAATAGAATGCGGAATTACAAAGGTATCCGATGGACTAGACATGGCTGAGGGAAGGGCTAGAATACCATATAAGCTAGGCAAAGTCGATATGCACTCAGTCTCAGCCTTAAGCATAAAACGTGTCGAAATATTAGAGGGAACATCGAGACCAATTAAAATCTCAGTCCATGTAACCGACATGGCCGGGCTCTTCCAACTAGAAGCCGTGTTATTGCCAAAGATAAGAACAAGCCTTTTAGAAGACCTTATAGAGGTAACTCTATACATAGACTCAAAAACAATGAGGTTCTACCCAAAATAATTAAAACTAAGTTATTTTACTCATGGCTTCTAGAGATAAGTCATAAAAAATAAAGAGGTCTTGTTATCGAAATATAGAATCAGATGCAAAAATCCATAGAAGCTCTTCTCCACCAAGACACCTCAACTATTTGCTTAAAGTACTCTAAATATACTAAATAAGCTGCGTGCCTTCGTATTTGCGACCTTTAGATCAACAACATGTTTCTCAAGACCGGGTATGAGACTTTCTGCACTCTATTGCTTTTTGAGCCATTCCAGGATGTCACTCTGGCCTCCTCCCCGCCCTAAAGGGCTAGGGTTCCTGCTATTACAGGGAGGTTTGGGATTATATCTCCCCATTTTAAGGGTTCAGCCCTGGGCCTGGTCTCCAGCCCATTACCTCTATCCATTGCACTCGGGGCTATGGATAAGCTGCTTATCATCGCCAATAGGTAACAGCAATACTCGCTAATTTCTTTGGCCATCTAACTAAGAACCCTCTAACCAGTGAAACGTTCATGTATGCTCACATGAATGAGCAGTAAAAGTATGTTTTCCCTGGTACTCAACCTTAACAAAGAAAGCGCCCTCGTTGTGGTAGAGCTGGTGTGGAGCCTCATCAATAAGGTGCTGAGCATTTGAACTAGTAGCTGCTAAACCATAATCATAAATTAAGATAATGGGATATGATGCGCTATCACTACTTTTCTGTACTAAAAATTTTGATTAGATCTTCAACACTTATTGCCTCGGGAAATTTCAGTAAATCTTGATCTTGTGTAACGATCTTTAATCCATATCTCTTGACTACATAGAGATAAGAGGCGTCATAAAAAGTTAAATTATTCTCAATAGCGATCTGCAGAACATCAGTAATTTCATTACTACCTATACTTAACCTCTTTAACTCCTTCAACACCTCAATAAAGAGTCTTGCAACAACAATAGGATTTGAAATCCTACCTCTTCTATAGTCTTTCCATATAGCGTTACCAATCTCATAAATGATTAGATCTAGTATGACAAGGAAATCCTTGAATTTTATGATCCTCTCCCTTAGGTTAAGTATTAGGGGGTATACAGCTGAAGCATCAAGTAAATACCTATGTCTATTCAGACCTATCACCTTTCATACCTACTCTCCTTAACAGTCTTAACCCACTCATTAACAGAAACATTCATATACTTTAATGCCTCCTCAATTAATGCCCTCAGCCTCTCCATCTTTACTCTCTCAATCTCCTCCTCTAAAGCCTTCTCAACAACACGCCTAATATCTATACCTAGCCTCTCAGCCTCCTCCTTAAGCTCCTTCTTAATCCTAACAGACAAAACAGCCATAGACATAACTCAGATACCAAATTATATGTAATACAATTAATAGATATATATCCTTATGCATACATAGCCACATATACTAAGTGCATATATTTGAGCTTGAATCATAACAAATAACTGGCGACAATTCCTGATGAGCAATGTTGATGAGAGGTTGAAGAATTGAATAGAGAGGTTTAGAGAGGAGAGAGATTAGGAGGAGATACGCAAACTGGGAGTACTTGCATTGGAGTACTATATAGAGACGGGGGACTTCAGAACAGCAGCCAAAATAGCCGGCATGGCTGTTGATAAATTCCTCTACATAGCAAAATACGAAGCAAACATACCAACAACAGATTGAGTATTGTATGAGGGGGTGGACAACTGAATTTAAAATGTTGAAGTGTATGGTGTTATAGTATGAGTATGAGAATAAGAAGAGTTCAATTATATTACTTCTTACTCAGTCTTTGAAGCCTATTTAAAACCTCTAAAACCTCTTTATGTGATCTATTTTCCACTTTGAATAGGAGTAAAGTATTGTCTGTGTGTTTGTGGTTCTTTAGAGGGGTATTAGGCCATGTTTCTTCGGTGGTCTTGCCCTTATCTCCCTCTTGGTTATGAATAGGTGCAGTGCTTCAACAAGTGTTTTTCTCGTTTGTGAAGGTTCTATAACAGCATCTATATATCCTCTAGATGCTGCATAGTAAGGTGTTGTTAGTCTCCTTCTATATTCCTCAGCTAGTTTCTTCAAGAGTTCTGTCCTCTCATTTTCATTCTTAATGGCTTGCAACTCTTTTCTCCATACTATTTCTGCAGCTGCTTCAGGGCCCATTACAGCTATTTCAGCTGTTGGCCATGCCATTACAAAGTCTGCTCCTAGGTGTTTGGATCCAAGGGCTATGTATGCCCCTCCATATGCTTTTCTCACAATTACTGTAAGCTTTGGTACTGTAGCCTCTGCATAGGCATATATTATCTTCGCACCATGTCTTATTATCCCCCTGTGCTCCTGAAAAGTTCCTGGCACAAAGCCAGGTACATCAACAAATGTGACTATTGGTATGTTGAAAGAGTCGCAGAATCTCACAAACCTAGCTATCTTATCTGAAGAGTCTATGTCCAGGGATCCCATGTAGTAAAGGGGGTTGTTTGCAACAACACAGACTGTGTAGCCATCGAGTCTCGCAAAGCCTACTATAGCGTTTTTAGCGAAATCTTTTTGAACCTCGAGAAATGTATCTCTATCCACAATCCTCAGGATTATTTCATACATGTTATAAGGCTTTGCTGCGTCTTCAGGAATCACATTATCTAAGTAGGGTTCCTCCCTATAGGGGTCATCACCTGTTTCAACCCTTGGCGGCAGTTCTAAGCTGTTTGAAGGCAAATAGGATAGGAGTCTCTTCACAATCTCTATAGCCTCTCTATCGTCCCCAGCAACAAAATGTGCTACCCCACTTCTACTTGCTTGAACCTCTGCTCCTCCAAGCTCATACTCTGTCACCTCCTCACCTATAGCCACTTTCACCACCCTGGGCCCTGTTATGAACATGTAAGACGTTTTTGAAACCATTATTATAAAGTCCATGAGGGCTGGGGAATACACAGCACCACCAGCACAAGGACCCATTATCACAGCTATTTGAGGTATTGACCCAGAGGCTGTAACATTCATGTGGAATATCTCTCCATAACCTTTTAAAGAATCTACACCCTCCTGTATCCTAGCACCACCAGAATCATTCAAGAATACAACGGGTACACCAACACTTAAAGCGAACTGCATTGCCTTCACTATCTTAGTAGCATGCATCTCCCCAACAGATCCCCCCATGAATGTAAAGTCCTGTGCAATGCCAACAACATTCCGACCACCAACCCTGCCAAAGGCTGTTACAACACCATCGCCATAAGCCTTCTTCTCACTCATACCAAATTCCGTTGCTCTGTGCGTGACAAGCATATCGAATTCAGTATACCTCCCATCATCAAATAGAAGTTCTAGCCTCTCCCTAGCTGTTAGTTTCCCTGATGAGTGCTGTCTACCTATAGCTTCCACCCCACCTCCAAGCTTCGCCTCTTCAACAACTCTCCTCAGCTCCTCAATCTCTCTCCTTACACCATTCATAAAAATCCCAGGTATGTAACAATATAGCGATAAATAAGAGTTATGCTCTCATCGACATGCAAGCAGAAGCCTTATTTATCGCTATAGCTGTCACAAAATCTGCAAGAGGTTTTTGAATAAATGCAGTGGCAAAAGGTCGTTGTTAGAGAAAAAGACAGAGATATAGAAGTGTTGATAGCTGTGGAAAGAGAGAATGTATTTAGAGTTAAGATAGGTGAGAGAGAATATATAGTGGAGATGACGCCTAAAGGAGTTTTTACAACAAGGTTGCCGAAAGAAGCTAGTGGAAAGCAAGAGGTTATAGTTACATCTGAAGTGCCTGGAAGAGTTGTTGAGGTCTTTGTGAAGGAGGGGGACGCTATAAACGAAGGAGATCTAATAGCTATTGTGGAGTCCATGAAAATGGAGATCGAGATTACAAGTCCAAGGAGGGGCATTGTTGAAAAGGTCTATGTTGTGAGAGGGTCTTTTGTAAGGGAAGGCAATGCTCTTGTAAAGCTCAGAGCAGAATAAAAAATGCTTTAATAAAAAAGTGGTAGGATTTTGTTGAATATATTCAGAGCTTATTCAAGTAGCTTACTTCTTTCTCTTTCTACCCTCTTTCTTCTCAGCCTTTTCAGCTTTCTTCTCAGGCTTGGACATTTCTTGCACCTATCTTTAGCTAACTAATCTTAACTATAACTTAAGTTTTTGTATCATGGTCTAACATTACTAAAAATCTAGCTTTGCCTCTAGAATCTGTATTTATGATTTATATTACGTCTAAGTAATACACTGTTTTTATATTGAATTGACTTATTCTCTCGAGAACTTCTCTTGTTATGTATACTGTTGCAAGCCCTTCTACTTCTCCCTCTCTAGACTTAATCAAGCTGTTGACTGACTCCACCTTGTCTATATCTGCAAGTAATACATCCGTTAAAAACACCTTCTTACCCTCTTTCATGCAGTACCTCGGGTAGATAAGCATTTCAACTCTTTTTAATGAGTGAGAAAAGTATGTTAATGACTTTACAGTTTCTGTAGCAAGATGCTCATTCGATATAGGTATGCACATATCTGAATCTACTTCTATGCTTAGTAGTGTTGCAAAGGGTATTGCGTTATAGGAGAGTGCTACTACTACATCTATATCCCTCTTCCGCAGCTCTCTACCTATCTTCACTACATATAATTCTAAGAAGCCTATGTTTGAAGCAATGTACTGTGGAGTGTTTTTAGCTTTCTTAGACTCTGAAGAGAGAATTTCATCAACTATTTTCAGCTTAGAGAACTTCTCTAGCAAGTTTTCAGCAACCTCATCACTAGGCATGCCAATTAAGTTGATGTATTTCCAAAGATTTTGGAATGGTATGTCAAGCACCTGCTCCAAATCTCTCAAACTATAGAACTTATTCAGCGCCTTCAGAACCTTTACAACAACTAGCTTCTCTTCATATCCTATATCCTTCTCAACCATAGCTGACAGCATCACCGAAACTTTACAGCATTGCTATCTATTTTGTCAAAAAATAAATAAAGTTTTGTGTAGGATAAACACGGGTTATAGGTGTTTAAAAAGCCAGTCAAAGCCTGGTTTGCTTTCCCTCCTCACATTATCTTCATAGAGTGCTTGGGCTATTAGTGGAAGCGCTATTGTAGCATCTGCATAGACTACTTTCTTCCTAGCCCTAGGCGATACCTTACCCCAGCTCACAGCTTCTTCTAGTGTTGCACCAGAGAGTCCTCCCCACTGTGGGGCATCAGTTGTTATTTGCACCACATACTCTAGGGGTTTGTAAACATCTTCACCCTTTTCCAGCAAGCCTATAAGGGTTTGCATAACTGCAACGAGATTTACATAGTCTTTGGGAACCCCACCACCTATGTATATGGCTGACATCTTTTCAGATCTTCTACCTATTTCAATTATTTGATCAAAATCTTTAACCATATCCAGCACTATACTATGGCCTTTCTCTCTAAGGGCTAGAACTGCTGCAACACCATATCCACTATCAACTAGTGCTGGAGAGAACACCGGTACTCCTACTCTATAAGCAGCAGAAACTATGCAGTCTATACCCTTCTCATTTAGGTACTTTCCAAATAGGTAAAGAAACTCAGCTGTGGAATACTGCGCTCCTCTGGGAAGTGTATATATGAATTCCTTTATCAAATTCTCCATTCTTCTATAATGCAGCTCGCTAGCATAGACATCATAAAACCTATCCACCTTGTATTTAAGCAACTCGCTATCATCTACATAAGGAGAGCCTTTATAGTAGCTAAAACCCATGGCTTCATATATATCTTCAGATATGTTTGCACCTGTAGAGACAACAACATCAACATACCTGTTTTCAACAAGCCACTTAATAATCTTCCACATCCCAGCTGTGCTCATAGAGCCGGCAAGCCCGAGGAATATTGTATTTCCACTCTCTTTCAACATATCCACAACTATGCTATATACCTCTCCCAAGGCCCTGCCCTGGTAAGCTGTATCAGCCATGTCTCTCAACAAATCCTTTACAGACCTTGACCTCATCTCAAATGTTCTTAGCCTTTCAACAAGATATGGATTGTCCTTTTCCTTGTTTGTGAGAACCATTTTCAAGTCACAGATATATGTATACTGCAATTAAGCCGCATGCCAGCAGGTTAATAAGCCTATAACAACTTTTACAGCTAAAAGCCTTGCTTTTTAGAGTGGGGGCCAGAGCAGCCATTGTGAAGCTGTATGAAGTTTGAAATGACGTGCTAAGGCTTTTAGCAGCATAGAGCTCGAAGCAGGGTTATCATCATTCTGAATAGTTTTGAGACACCTCTGATCTCCTCCCCACCATAAATGGCAAGCTTTCAGCTGTAAAGCTTTGTGTTCTATAATGTCATAGCTCAGGAAAGTGTTAAGCTTTAGGAGGTTGTAATACTGTAATGTCCTTGGGTTTCCGAGGACTGTAGTGATTTGAATGCTGTTATAGGTTTGAAGTTATTTGTGAATGGCTGTAAATATCTTTAGATACTTCTCAGGGCTGTGAGGAGTGCTGAGCTTCTACAAGATTTATAAATTCAAGAGATTTACATACTTATTGGTGTCCCCGAGTTTCCGAGATCCGCAGAGCTTTGAACCTCTAGGCGACTAGTGGTGAGGGAGCTCGGGGGTAGTGTGATGAGCCACTCGCTAAGTATCTACAGCTATTCACAGATAATTACAGGTCTTGGCGAGTGGCTCATCGCGCTAGGTGGTTAGGTCTCTATAGTGAGGAGGTGTTAGAGGGTATGATGAGTTATTTGACAGACAGCTGTAGGTAGAAGGCTTTAGTCATCTATGTCTATGTTGAATTGTGTGATGTGCCATGGTTGATGTGGTATTTGTTTTTGAGGTGCATCAGCCTTTTAGACTGAGGAGGAGTGTTCTCAGGAACCTGGTTATTGATGGTATTAAGGGGAGGCTGAGCTTTGAGAAGCTATTTGATGTGTTGTTTGATAGCAAGGTGAATGAGGAGATCTTTGCCAGGGTCTCTGAGAAGTGCTATGTAAGGGCCACTAAAATTCTTTTGGATTCTGTAAAGGTTGTTAGGGGTTCTGGAAAAGACTTTAGGTTTGCTTTAAGTTTGAGTGGGGTGCTAATTGAACAGGCGTTGAAATGGGATAAAAGGGTTGTTGATGTTGTGCAAGAGGCTGTATCTAGGGATGTTGTGGAGCTTGTGGAGCAAACATACTATCATAGCTTGGCTTCTCTCTTCTCTCCTGATGAGTTTACAGAACAGATGCTGCTCCACAGAGCTGTTGTAAAGCAACTATTTGGTGTTGAGCCTAGGGTGGCTGAAAACACTGAGTTTATATATAATAATGACATTGCATATATGCTTAGTAGACTAGGATACAGCACTATTTTGACAGAGGGCAGTGAAAAAATTCTTGGTTGGAGGAGCCCTAATTATGTCTATAAGGCTAAGGGCAACGAGGCGAGAATCTTGCTGAGAAATTACAGACTTAGTGACGATATAGGATTCAGGTTCTCTGATAAGAGCTGGGATCAATACCCCCTTACAGCAGATAAGTATGCATCATGGGTAGCGAATACCCCTGGAGATGTTGTTCTCATAGCGATGGATTATGAAACCTTTGGCGAACATCATCACCCATCTACAGGGATTCTAGAGTTTCTTAAATGGCTTCCAATAGAATTAGCGAAGTATAGCAACATTAATGTTGTTGCACCATCTGAAGCTGTGCAGAGGCATGAGCCCAGGGATCTCATAGATGTCCCCATATGGGAAACGATAAGCTGGGCTGATGAGAGGGATTTATCTGCATGGCTTGGTAATGGTATGCAGCGCACAGTTTTCGACATCTATACCTCTTTAGAGCCATATGTGAAAGCTGTTGGTGGAGAGGCTTTACGCATATGGAGGTATCTTGGGACAAGCGACCACTTATACTACATGGCAACAAAAATAGGGCCTGCAGGTGATGTGCATAACTACTTCTCTCCATATAAAGATATTTCAGTAGCTTATACAGCAATGATGGAATCTTTAGCCATTCTATCTACAATGGTGTTGCAAGAGATGTCATCAAAACCGAGAATGTATAGCCATAGAATTGTTTTGCCATATTCCAAGGCATTTCAGTTTTATGCAGGACCTGGCACACCTCTGCCATATAGAGCCAGAAGCTTGAAAGAGCTCATTGCGATAACGTCATCTCTAGCCCCTCCAGAGTCTTTAGCATATCATGTGGTGAGAGGGGATTTGGCAAAGTGGCTCAGAGAAATGTTTTTCCTAGATGATGTGGCTAAGGAGCTGGAGATTCTAGGAGCCAGGGTTAGGGAAGGATTTATAGATATCAAGGAGTTGAGAGAAGAGCTTTTAAAGACTTTATCAAGTATCTGAAGTAAGTATAGTTCAGCTCTAACACCTTGAAGCTAAAGAATTCCCTGCAGTCTCAAATCTTTAATATATTGTAAGAGGTAATGAATTTTTAGAATGGGTGTAGTTTGTGGAGATAGCTATTGTGCCGGACTCTGCAATATATTTGCAGAAAGATTTGGCAAAAGTTGATGTAGTTGTTCATAAGGATGTGATATGCGCAGATACCGTAATTTCACTTACTGCAACAGCAGTGATTGATGTAGCTGAGAAGAGCGTTTTTAGCGAATCGAAGACTGTGAAAAGTGATGAATCTGAGGTCTTTACACAGTTTTCTTTCGAGATTCCTTCAGCCGATGCAGACCAGTACCTCTTGACACTTGTTGCCAAGGCTCAGGGGTGTGGGGAGAGCGACCAAGAAAAGTTAGTGCTACCTGTTTTCAGCACAGCTAAAAATCTTGTGAACCTCGTTATTGTGTGGCACAACCATCAGCCACCAAATTACACTCCTGATGGCAGGTTCTTTGCTGATTATCCGTTTAAGTGGGTTTGGTACAACCTATTCGAACCTTATGTAAGTGGTGGTCCTTACTATGTGCATGCCTTGATCTACAGAAAGTTTCCAAAGGTCAAGACCACGATTCATCTATCCCCAAGCCTCTTGGCGCAGTGGATGATGGGCATGGAAAGGGGTTATGTTTTGGAAAGCGGGGATGTTGTTTCAGCTACAGATAGAAGAATTGAACTTGTTAGGCACACTCTTGAGGAGTATAAAAGCCTTGTCTCTCAAGGCACTATAGAGGTTATGTCCTCTGTATATGCACACACAATTCTGGGCTACATTCTCTACAAGTTTGATATGGTGGAGGTTGTTAGAGATGAGCTTGAAATGGGGTTGCAGATAACGAAAAATGCAATTGGTGTAAAGCCTTATGGGGTATGGACGCCTGAAATGGCTTGGCACAACAGGCTTGTGGAGATCTATAGCGATCTTGGTATTGAGTACACGGTTCTCTGTGGGAAAAGCCATTTCGCAAGGGCTTTAGGTAACAAGAACTCTATTTACGAGCCCTATGAGGCTATATATAATGGGAAAAGTCTTAGGATTTTGTTTAGAGATCAAGTGCTCAGCGATTTGATAGGTTTTAGAAACAACTTTGCTACAAGGGTAGAGGCTTTGAAAGCAGCACTAGATACAATGCTTCAGATTATGAGTAGGAGGGGGTTTGTAACAATTGCCTTGGATGGAGAGAACTGGATGATATTCTCTAAGTATCCTAAAAACACATACCCCTTCTTCGAACAGCTCTACAAATACATTAATGTTCTTCAGGAGAAGGGATTTGTGAAAAGTATGACAGGTCATGAAGCCTCTGAGCTATGTAAAGATAGGTGTAAAAGGATTTTCTATATACCTATAAACTCTTGGGTGAATGGCTTCCATAAGTGGGATGGCGAATTAGATGAGCAGAGGTACATGTGGATGGAGGTTGAAAAAGCGTATCACAGGCTCAAACTATATAAACATGTATTTGGAAACTCTGATAAGAATATTAGAGAAGCTTACTGGGCTCTTTACCATGCCATCGATAGCGATTATTGGTGGACAGAGTTCTGGAACCCTAGAGCGATAAAGATGTGGTTAAGTGAGATACATAAAGCTCTTGACAGAGCTTTGTCACATTTATAATTAGAGACCAAGATTAAATGCTGAATATTTTACGAGAGATGAGCGTGTTGATAATTGTTGAGAGTATGTAGTGATTGGCATGGAGCTTCTCCAACCTCTTCCCAGCTCTGAAGGGCGATACCTCCTAATGAAGTGAGTTTTTGAGTAAGGATAAAATGGTTGTAGAGGTATGTTTCAGCTTTTTGGCATCGTTATCTCAGGGTCATGTTCTCTATGTGTGAACCTGCTGGCACCTCTCTGTGGGGCCATACCCTGGCGTTTACTAGTTTAGCCTCATCACCCACTATAACATCATCTCCTATTACAGAGCTCTCTATCAATGCTTTCTTACCTATTCTAGTGTGTCTTCCTATAATGCTATTTCTTATTACGGTGTTTGCTCCTATCCTGCACCTGTCCATAATAACGCTGTGGTATATTGATGTGTTATCATCGATTATTGTATAGTTATCTATAATTGCATCAGCCAATGCTATGTTTTTTCCTAGCCTAACATGTCTTCCTATCAGATTCTCTCCATCGACTTTTACCTCTCCACTGTTTATCTGAGATAGAATGCGTTTGTGCAGTTCCATAGACTCTCTGCTTTTTCCCTGAACCTTAACGTTATTTGTAAGTGTCTTTGCTTCTAGATCTTCTGGTGAGAGGCTTCTTAATAGGTGAAGAGCTGCTTCTAAATATCTCTCTGGTGTTCCAACATCAAACCAATAGCCCTTCAACTCATATGCATAAATACCTTTGTTTAGCTCTATTATGAGAGGTATTATGTGTTGGCCGAAATCCATCATGCCTCTCTCTCTGTATTCAAGTATCTTGGGCGATTCTATAAAGTCTCTGAAATCCTTGGAGAGCACATAGATACCTGTGTTTATGTATCTACTGGGGGCTTCGCTTACATGCCTCGGCTTTTCAACAAAGCGCTTAATCCTCCAATCATCACTTAAATCAGCTACACCAAAGTGTCTTATATCCTCTCCCCTATCAAGAAGTTTTACAGCTATGGTCATAAAAGCACCCTTCTTTGCGTGATAATTATAGAGTTCAGCAATGTTTACATCGAAGAGCAGGTCAGCCTGGGCAACCAGAATCTCTTCCCTAATATTATAATAATTCATAATTATCCTAACACTATCAGCATTCCCCACACTATCCTCGTTAGGCTGGTACCTTATTCTCACATCCGGAAGACCGTACTTCACCCTCACCTTAAGACCTTCGCCAAAGTAGTCATAAACCTCCTTATAATTAAAATACCCGCTCACACCCATGAAAAACTCTGTAATACCTTGCCTAGCAAGCTTAACAATAGAAAACTCTATCAAGGGCCTGTTAAGAAATCGTACAACAGCCTTAGAAGTCTCTACAGTAAGTGGATAAAGCCTCGTACCCAAACCACCCAAAGGAAAAATAGCCTTCTTAAGCATATACACCACAAATATAAATTACGCAATACGGGAAAATATATATTAAGGTATAACACATTACACTCTCTTCACCACCTCACCAAGTAGCTCAATAAGTTTCTTAGCAACTCCAATAACAAGGTGCAGCTAATAGCTGTAGAAACTAAATTAGTGGCTGTCTAGGCTGTATCGGGAGGGGGTATGCTACTTATAGAGACATTAGCATTCATAAATCCCTATACCTTGTCTAGGGTTTTGACTCTAGGGTTACTGTATCAACTGTTAGACTCCATCTTGTTGTTGGACCTAATGATATTGGTTTTTGGGAGGGTAGACTTGTTAAGGATCCAGAGATTCATGAAACCTTTGTTGAGGGCTGTTTTGGTCTTCATAATCATTTGTAGTGCTCATATTCATTGATTTCTAAAACCTCTTAATGCTATTAGGTATGCTGATGCGACACGTCTATCTAGCCCTTATCTCTTCATAGATTCTTATTCAAGGCTATAGCCAAACAAAACTTATAATCTTCAGAGACTCAATATTTATCAGTGACCCCTGGTTTCCGAGACCCGCAGGGCTTTGAAGCCTCTGGCGACAGGGGCTGAGCTTCTGCGGTGAGGGGGCTTGGGGAGACCGTTGAGAAGTAGATGGTGGAGAGCCTTGAAATAAGTGAATATGAGAGGCTGTGAACCACTATCTACCGAGAAACGGCTCCGTGGCGTTGGACTCTACCTGGAGCCCATGGTGTGTGGGTGTGGTTAGTGAACACATGCCGAGGCCCAGTCCCGCTAATAGAAATACAGAATATCATCATGCACCGTTGGCGGGAAATGCTTTGACTATGTTCTTAATTCCAATTTAAGACCGTAATTAGCTATCCGTTGAAAGGCTTTATCTTTTGTAACCAATATAAAGTCGTGTGCTATTGCTGTTGCTGCTATAAGTAAGTCTGCATCTGATAACACCTCTCCCCTCTCCTTGAGTTGGGAATAGAGCTCGCAGTACTTTAATATAGCATTGTTACTGATATCTATAACACTATATACTTTCTCAAGAAGCTCCTTAACCCTTGCTCTCTTTTCCGATGCCACCCCTCTTAAAATTTCTATTAGTGTAATTACCGATATTGCTCCTTTTTCAAACACCCCCTTCTTAATATGCTCAATAGCAATGCTTGTGTCGAAAAGCTTCATCGCAATCTAAACCTCTCCCTAAACTCTTTACTAGACTTTAAAATCTCATCAAGCTCCTCATCGCTGAGCAAGCGCCTCAACTCCTCAAGAGCTAGCCTAGCTCTAAGCTCCTTAACCTCATTGTAAAGTCTCAGCAGGTATTCACTCCAATCACTATTTCCCCTATCTTTCTCAAGCAATTCTTTAACTTCTTTCAAAACAGATATAGTGACATACTTTTGCAACTATATCACCATATAACTACATACCTATAACACTTATAAACTTTGCTTAAGCAGTTTTGCAGCTCCCTAACTACTCACTCTTGATTACATACACATAATGATAGTATAACCAGCCAGCTGTGCTCTAAGTTCCGCTAATACCATTTATAGCAAAACTGCTCTTACAATGCTAAGACCTGAAGTAAATAGAGGGAAACCCTGTCCCTTCAGGGTGGGGAGGAGGTCAGTTTAGGAATATGGTTCACGGGAACCATTGAAAAATACTCAGACTCGGGTTCTAACATCACAACTCAGAAGCGGACCTATCATCACACTGAGAAGAGTCTAGAAAATGATAGTTAAAAAGCTTGTTACAAGCTAAATACTATATGGGCCCGTAGCTCAGCTAGGAATAGAGCGCCGGCCTTCGGAGCCGGTGGTCAGGGGTTCAAATCCCCTCGGGCCCGCCACACAATTGAATGCTGATGAAACTCATTTTCAATTTTTTGTCGTTAAACTGATTTCACATTGCATGTGATGAATATCAGACATGTAATGAAAGAAATCATTGACCTGAAGAATATCGCTCACTATTCTCCTGCATGTTAGAGGAATAGACAAACTCCCATAGCCAGGGGCAATGGATCTAGAAGCTGTTGAGAAATTAATTACAGGCTTGTGCCAAGGCTTTTCATCTTGACACCTACTCCTATATAACAAAGTTCTTGAGAATCTATCTCAGCTATTTTTACAGCCATGACAAGCTCAACTAATTTTAGTGCTTTTTCAAGACTTTTTTGACAGCTTCTCTATGTAGTGGTGTTTGCCAAGCTGCTAGCTTTCCAATGCCTAGCTCATGATCCCTCTCTGGAGGAAGCTCATCAATCCAGAATACGCGGTCTCTGCGAGGAATCTCATCAACTATCAGGTTAAGCTCTACAAGTTTGTGGAGCAGAGGTATCCTTTCCCTAGTGTAGAGGGTATCTGGATCCTCAACAACCTCTGCAAGCCACTTCCTCTCATCGCTACTTAGAGACGAGACGAAAATGTCAAGCTTCTTCAGATCAATAAGCTTCTCAATTACTGCATTAACACTCCATCCACTTAAATAAAGCCTTCGAAGCATGTCAGGGTTTCCACCCGTTAGCCTCCAAACCTCATCAAAACTAGGCTTAGATCCTGGAACCCTCTTATAGAGCTCTTCAAAGCCCTTCCTACTCATGTTCCACATTGGTGTTAGTTCAGCCCATCTATGCCTCCCTATCTCAGTCCTTGATAGACCTTCGCTTGTTGCTGCAATAGCAACAATCTTCTCATACTTTTCCTCAGGATGCTCAATAAGTTCTAGCAATCCCTTGACTATTGCTGCAGCCTCTTTAATCCCCATAAAGTGGAATGCGTCATCAACTATTATTGCAAGCTTCTTCTTCCCATGCTTAAGAGCCTCGACAGCAACATCTATAACTAGCCATATTAGCCTAGCAAACTCGTGCTCTGTTGACGCCTGCCTTAATCGATCTAGAACTAGCTGCTTAATGCTTTCAATGCCAGCCTCAGCCTCGAACCTCCTCCTCAAAGGATTGAAGTATATGACGCTGTATCCCTGCTCCCTAAGAATTTCAACTGCTTGTAGAAGCAAGGAAGTCTTACCACAGCCCTCAGGTCCAAAGACAACTACTGGGTATGGTGTGCTCTTTTCGCTCCACTCGAGAACCTGCTCAATGGCTCTATCCCTATCAGTAAACTCTATCTCTAGCCCTGGAGCAAAGCTTAACTTTATCCTTGTAATGTTCATGATTAACCCTTGCAGTGCCCTTCGCAACTGTTTTGAATTTCATATAGGTTTATATAGCTTGATGCTACTCTTCCGCTATTATCACTACATGAACCCTCCTTCCATGAAGCGGCTTTATTTCGGGCTGGTACTTTGCCAATGGGTATAGGACTATTGTCCCACCCCTAAACTTTATCACAGAGCACTCAGCATACATGAACCTAGCCATGCTATCACCGATAACAAATAGTGTTAGAAAAGTATGAGATTTGAAAGCAAATCTCCAAAGTGGTGAGCTACCCTGTGAGGGGTGAAGAGCCTGCATTAGTTGAGGCTTTGAGGATGAGGGCCCTTCCCGAGGGTAGCTGTGATAAGCTCCTTGAGTTCCTGAGGCTATACCGCAATGCAGTTCAAATGATTGTAGATAAGATTTGGAGTATTGATGGGAGGTTGTCTAAGAGGAAGCTACACAGGCTGTTCTACAGTAACCTAGTGTCTATGGGTTTCAGGGCTCATCACGCTAAGGAGGTATATGTCTATGCTGAGAGCTTGGTGGAATCAGCTAGGAGTAATGGTGGTAGAAAGCCAATCCTTAGAAAGCTAAGTGCTAGAATAGATAGGTACGATTATAAACTGGACCTAGACACCATGACCCTAGCACTAAAGCTCCACAGTGGCTATGAGGCTAAATTAAAGCTGGTATCATCTAGTGAGAGGGTTGGGAAGTTCAGGGGCTGGGGAAACTACGAGCTAGTGGTTAAGTATGATGGAAGTGGTTTCTGGGTCTCGATATACTTTAGGAGAGCTGTTAAAGCTGTGAAGCCCAGGACAGTTATGTCCATTGACCTAAACTTCGACAATATAACTTTAGCAGTACTCACTCTCGATGGTAGGCTAGCTAAGTTGAAGAGGTTTAGAACACCTCACAGAAAGGTTTTGACTCATAGGATCTGGGTTGAGAGGGTTCAGAGGAGGTATCCAAGGTCGTGGAGGTTCATCAAGAGTGTTAGAAAGGCTATTGATAGGCATGGTGAGAGGGTAAAGAATATTTCATGGGGCTATGCCCACAAGGTGGGGGACTTGGTAGCAGGGCTAGCATCAAAACACAGCTCAATAATAGTCTTAGAGGATTTAGATAAGCTTAGGGAGAACAATAAAAGGGGTAGAGAGTTCAATAAGAGACTTGGTCTATGGATCTATAGGAGGATACAGTTCTGCATAGAGTACGAGGCTAAAGAGAGAAACCTAGAGGTAGTTAAGATCAATCCTAGGGGAACATCATCAAAATGCCCTAGGTGTGGCAAGAAGCTAGCTAAAAACAAGCATAGAATACTGAGATGTAGGAAATGCGGCTTCGTAGGCGATAGAGATGTTATAGCAGTAATAAACCTGTACAAGAAGTACGTATCTAAGTACTCAAGATGTGGGGTCTCTGGGGTGGCCCTGAACGCCCCCAAGCCCGATGAGAACCCGAGTGGGGTGCAGAGGAATAGAGATGATGCAATGAAAACACATCTAGTTATATAAAATTATATGAGAGCTGAACCCCTCACAGTGGAGTTGAAGAGCTTAGGGCTAGGTTAGTTCTTGAGGAGTTGAGGAGGTTGTTCGGTGATGAAGAGCTTGAAAAGGTTTTGGAGTCTAGCAGAGAAGGGGTTTAGACTGTGATGAAGCTTTTTAACACCAGCATTATTATTGAGCATATTAGGAGGCATGTTTGAAAAAGAGGCAATATTGGTAATTACGCTCAACTCTATCACCTAGGTATAGCTAGACATACTTTAGCAACAGATAACAGGATAAAGCTATTTGTGTCTCCAGTTGTTGATGTCGTTCGCGCATATTGTTCCTGAGATTACAACTGCTTCTATTCCTCCTCCTGGGAATGTTGATGCCCCTACTAGGTAAAGGCCTTTTACTGGTGTTTTGAAGTATGGTCTCTTTGTATCTGTTGACTGGTCGAAGGAGTATATGGCTCCCTCTGGCATTGATGTGTATCTCTCGAAGGTTTTTGGTGTTGCAGCGTATTGAACAACTATGTGTTTGCTCAGTCCCGGTATAATCTTCTCAGCTTTTTGGATAAGCTCTTCAGCTAACTTTCTCTTCTTCTCAACATATTCCATTGTTCCTCTTTCTGGGAAGTCATGGTAGTTGGCATGTGTTGTTATTGTTACACTTGCTTTTCCCTTTGGTGCTAGGCTTGGGTCTGCGTTAGAGTTTATTGTTATGTGTATTTCGCTATCTAGATCAACTATGATTGTTGGGTAGCTGGATAAATCCATGTCGATGCCTAGAAACACCATGAATGCTGATGGGGACATCCTCAAGCTCTTAATGTACTCAACAAAGTTTTTATCTAAATGCTCTTCACCTACAAGCTCTAGAAAAACATTCTTGGCATTAGCATTAGCTATAACAATAGGTGCTTTAAACACCTTGTCTCTGCACCTAACACCCACAGCCCTTCCATTATCAACAAGTATTTTGTCAACTCTGTGCATAAGCAAGACTTTGCCACCGTGGTCCTCAATAAACTTCTTCAGTGTGTTTGCAAAGTTCTGTGCTCCTCCCCTAGGGTAGTACCCACCGTAGATAAAGTATGAGAGAGATGCCGTCAATGCGCTTGCAGCGAAGATTTTCTCTGGCCCTGAACCTATGTAGCCAAGTAGTGAGCATAGCAATGCCTTGAGATCCTCGTTTTTGAAGTATTCGTCGAGCTTCTGCTTATAGGTCTTGTTCATCCAGTCGTAGAAGTGTGGGTGTTCTTTTGGGTAGTCTAGGAGCTTCTTCTCCCCCATTACCCTGACTATGAGCTCTGCTGGCAGTGGTGAGCCGTAGAGCGACACCTCCTTGTAGCACTCTTCATAAGCCTTCTCAGCCTCGCTAAAGAAAGCGTCAATGCTATTTTTCTCCTCTGGAAACATCTCTTTGAGGAGCTCTACAAGCTCGTCAACACTGTTCGGGACATCAATCGCTCTGCCCCTGAATACCACTCTCCTACTGTTTCTAACAAAGAGCTCCTCTTTTCTGAGCCCAAGCTCATTGAGTAGATGAGTGACAGGGCCGTTTCTCCACAAGCCACTGACATCTTCAACGCCAGAGTTAAATACAAAGCCTCTCCTTGCAAATGAAGAGCAGAAGCCCCCAACCTGGTAGTGCTGCTCTAAAACCAAAACTCTGTAGCCCCACTTAGATAGTAGAGCACCGCATGTTAAGCCCCCTATGCCAGCCCCAACAATAATAACATCACACTCATTCTCTTTTCTAGGCTTTTTCGGGTCTACCTCAACCCTCCAATCAAACTTCTTAAACTCTTTGTAATATTGGCGAGCAGGGGCTTTTAATGGGTATACCACTGAAAAAGCTATGCCAATCCCCACAAAGGCATTTGATAAGACTATGCTTAGAGGTGGCTTGAGGAACAGGTAGATAAAGGCATTTATAAGAAATATCGAGCTCCACACAAACGCAATTCTGTTGTTTATAGATATGAACAGCTTATCTCTCCAATAAACCTCGGGATAATCTCTCTTAGACACTTGAAATGTGAATGGCTGTTTAATGGCAATAGAGGTGACAGCAATTATAAAGAGGGCTAGGTAACTGAGAAAACCACTTCTCTCAATAAACACATTCAGGCTAAAAACAAGCACACCCATGGATGCAACAACGAAATACAGTGCTGTGGCTATATATATCAAGCCAAGCCCTCTCCTAAACAACTCAATAAAAACAATAGCAAGTGAAGACACGAGAGCTAGCACAACCCCTAAAACGACATTAAATCCCGTCAAAACCCAGTAGAGAATCCATGGAACAAAAGATACCAGTATATAGAGCTGGCCAGGAACTCTCTTCTTACCGCTACCTAAACACATAAATCAACAACATTAATAGCAATTAGGAAGTACATAGCTTAGAAAGTATAAAAACCTTATGAAAGCATAACTCAGACCATGTGCAAAAACTTTGTATTCTTTAGATAGCCAGCGGAGAATATAGAGAAGATGCTCTCAGAGATTGTTACAGACCTTGGAGTTATATGAACTGGTTAAGCCATGCCTTCTGCAACTACTTCTATTCCTAGAGCATTAGCTATGGCATTTGATCTTCTAATAATTTCGCTGTCAAATGTAACAAATTTCTTGCACCCAATAGTGCTTGCTGTTACTATGTGGAGTAAGTCAAGAGTTCTAAGTTCTAGTTGATGTGTATAAGTAAGAGCCTTTCTCAAAACAGTGTTAAAATCCGTGTCAATAATTCTTGCCTTAACAACATCAATGGAATAGAGTGCTAGTGCAAGGGGCTTCTCTAAACCTGCTCGTGAGTAAACAGATGCAAGTTCAACTAGTGTTAGCATAGATGTTGCTCTATCCTTAGGAAGCTTGTTAATCAACATCAGAGCTTTTTCATGATTAGGATCCTTCTCATCAACAAAAGATATGATAACATTTGTATCAATGTATGTCATCATAGCGCCCTATCCTCCACAAGAAGCTTATTCAAATCGCCATGCCTTAAAACAAAGTTTTGTCTCTTCAACTCTTCAACATCTCTATATATGTTTTCCCAGAACTCAACCTCCTTCAAAACCTCCTTCAAACCCCTCTCAATCATGATATTAAATGCATGGCTTTTGCTTTTTGCAAGTCCAAGTTTAATCATTTTATCAGCTAGTTCAACAAGTTCTTTACGAACCTTTATAGAGACAGTTACGCTCAACTCTATCACCTAGGTATACCTAGATATACTTTTAATAAGAATAAAAAGTTTTATGCAAGCATTGCAAGGCTGTTCTGATAATGCCTTGGGCTAAGATTTCTTTGTATAGCCAAGTGCTTATAGCGAAGCTTTATATGCAAATTATTTTGTCTATTTCTTCTGGGTAGTGTATTAAGCGTTTCCGTTTGTCCCTAAATGCTCATTCTCATCGATTTATGTTTATTTATTGCATCTAGGTACTTCCACCTCGCCCACAGAGCTCTTGCGACCACTGTGGGGCCATGGGTGCCTGTAGAGCCCAACGCCACAGAGCTTCCATCTGAATCTCTATATCACCTCAGTGCGGATCATCCGAGAAACCATAGTAAGTAGAGTTATTTAAACATTAACTCTAAGAGCCAAGTATTTACAGTCACAGATATTTAAACTTATCATCAATTCTGTAACAGCCTAGGGCCTCCAAGCCTATCTCAAGTATTTCAACAACTTCGCTAGGGCTAAACGTGGCTACTAAGTGTAGAGCATGTGAAAGCCTTAAACCACCTTCAAGCATAAGCCTCTGCTTGGTACTACCTCCATAATCCATCCAAATGTCTCAGGTGATATCATCCTCTTGTGGTACAGGTACTGAATGTAATGCCTGAATACGTTCCTTAACCACTTATTCTCATGCTTAACAACATAGTCTATTAATCGCTCTGATAGCTCTTTACCCTCTAAATACCTCATGAACAAACTTTTGTAGTACTGTAATGTTTCTTGAGATCTCACCTTTCTCCTCTTCTTATGCTCTTTCAAGAAATTCTCAAAGCCCTCATCCCAGTGAAGCTTTATACCTGCAAAGCTTATTCCAAGAGCTTTCTTAACATATTCCTTAAATCTCGTGATAACAAAACTGTATTATTGCGTTCTTAAGGTACTCATCACCTGCAACTAATGCTAGTACTTGAAGAGCTAGGCTATAGTCTATAGCTCCACTCTCTTTAACAATACCTGTAGCCTTTAAGAGATCAACACCTTGAACAATTTCACGAAACTCAGACTCATCTAGATATTGAAGAACTTTCTGAACAACTTCATCAGGAACTCTCCTAACACTATGTAAATAGTTGTGCAAAGCACCTTTAGAAATATCCAAAACCTCGGCAGTCTTGTTATAACCAAGCTTCTCCTTAACCTTATCAAGAATCTTCCTCCTAACCTCATCACCAAGAACCTTAACATTTATCCTCTCAAACTAAGATCTATCAACTTTTAACTCAATCATGAGTTCACCTAAGAGTTCACTACTGCAAAATAGTGTGAACTATTATCAGGTTGAAATACTTAGAATAGAAAGGGTCTCAATTGTTTATGCGGCGGCCGGGATTTGAACCCGGGATCTCCGGCTTGGGAGGCCGGCGTCCTAGACCAGGCTAGACGACCGCCGCTTCTTTACTCTTTTTGCTTATTTTGCCAGTTTTTTAAGTGTTTGTTACTGTAGATTTTATGCGGTTAGCGAATTGCGATGTTAATGTTGTGTAAGAAGTGATTTGGGTTTAAGTTCTTTGATTTGCATTGGGGAGGTTTATAGGATTGGTGCTTTGATTATATCTGGGTAGTATTCTCTAAGCACTCTTTGTATGCTTGCTCTTGGTATGAAGGATCTGAGGGCTGAGAATGCTATGCTGTAGTATCTCTCTGGGTTTGTTCTATATAGCTCGAGAATTTGTAGGAGTTTTGCCTTTAGCTCGCTGTACTCTTTTTCATTTATTTCACCTGCTTTCTGGCTGTAGACGTCTATAGGCTCCCTGATATCTTCTCCGAAGAGCCAGCCGTTGACGTTGTCCACTATGAACTCCAGCACCCCTCCATCCCTCGATGCTAGTGAGGGGACACCATTTATCGCTGCCTTCATGTAGCTTGTGCCACATGCCTCTAGCCCTGAAAATGGTGTGAAGAGCAGTAAATCTCCTGAAGAGAGCAGGATCCTAGCTTTATGCACATCATAGTCAGGCACATAGACCACGTTTGGCAGTTCGTTGTGCAGCTTTCTAAATATCTTCATGTACTCTAGCCCCACAGCATCTTGTGGATGAGCTTTTCCACCGAGGACAAAGAATATGGGCCTGTCTTTAAGCTCTCTCACAAGTCTTATAACCATCCATGGCCTCTTATACTCTGTTATTCTCCTAGCCCACACAATGACAAATTTTCCATCGAGTGAGACATCCTTTTTGTAGTTCTGTAGGAACCCTTCTAATCTCTGCTTCAACTTCTCCCTAGCATCAACTAGGGAATCGAGGTTCAGAACCTTGCTTTCATACATCTTCCTCAGCCCTTCATCCATCCACCTCTCAACATTAACACCATTCGTCACATATGTGATTTTCTCACCAAAATGTGGAAATATCTTCAGCAACACATCGTAGTGCTTTGCTGAGACAGCAAAAGCCTGCTCAGCTACCGCAAGACCTATCTCGGTTAAAAATACCTCTTGCTCTATAAATCTATATCCATATTCTAGGGCAAGTAGGTCTCGGGGAAACGATGGATGTCCCCATATACCAGCAGTATGTATAACTATTCTAAACTTGCCTGGTATCCTTAGCTGTAGGGGGAGCAGAGCTGTGTAAGCTTCCTGAAGATCTATATACCCTATATCACTTATCTTAACATTCCTAGTTATGAACTCTGCAGACGCCTTTGCAAGAATAGTGTACTTATAGAACTTCTCCTCAGCACTATCCTCAATATATATCCTATCAATGAGTTTACCTGCCCATGCAGGCTCTCTAACACTGAAGAAAACAACTTTTGAAGATCCATAGCCATACTCCAGAGCCTCAATAGAAACCTCACTCCCACGAAGCCCTATAGTAAACTTATCCACAGACTTCAGCACACTAATGAATTCCTGAGGCTGTGGCTGGGGCTTTGGCTTTGGATTCCCCTCAGAATCAAACTCGTAATCTACATAACCATTTCTGTAAAGCAGGCTTAAAGCAATGTAACTCATACCAATTTTTCCTGCTGCATATAACTTGTCTCCCTCCAAAACACCCAAGCCACCAGCATAAGTATAACCCTGTTCCAAAGCTAGATCAGGAGTTATGCTAATCACATGAACCTCTTTTTCAACAGCCATAACAATACCCCCAAACATCTTAAGGAACAGCAACCAGTAAGATTAAATACTTTTTGTAAAAACAGTTTACAGCTGAAAACCTTGCTCCTTAGGGTGGGGAGGAGACCTGCTTTCTCCTACACCTATGTATTTCTTTAATATGGGAGATCTTTTGACTATTTCATTGATATCCTTAGGCATCTTTGTGAATAGAAGATCAAAAATGCTCTTATGCTTAAATAGAATAGCTAGAGTGCATTGCGCTAAAGAAAATACTGTCTGCTGCTCAAAGGGGTTCTGAGCAAAGTTCTCTACACAGTCTCTGAAATAGGGATTCTCATATATAGCAATCTTGATTAGTGTAACAATATTCATCCTCAGAATAACCCTATTATTATACACGCCTTCGAGATAAATCCTTAGAACATGGCTTCTCGGTGTAACACTACACTTAGCAGTGTCACAATCTAACACATCTACATAGATATTGGCTCCATTAACCCTGTAAACCTCTTCAATGCCGTGGTGAAAAACAAGTCTAAATAAACCAAACCTGCTTTTAAATAATTCAACATTGTTATACCTCCTAACTATCTCCTCAACAGCCTTCCAGAAATTGATCTTTGTAGAGTAGTTGTGAATCTTGTAGAGATCAAGCATTCCAGAAGTGAGGCATGGGGGATCCAAGCAGTGTAAATCATGCCTCACACAATTCATAACCTGATCATACACACCTCTAATAATTATCTCTACAGCCTCTGCAATCTTCACCATAAAGCATCCTCAAAAAATACTATCTTTAGTAGCTATATAAATTTTTCAAGAGGTGATGTCTTTGCCTATTTAATGCTATATAATGTAAAACTTTCAATAGAAATATTTTTAGTTATACATCAGACCAATGAAGGGTAGTTATATAAAACTATCTACGACATTGCTATAGTAGTTTTGATGTAAGTCTCACTGGCATTGAATGTGTTTTGTGGTGGTGTCGATGGGTAGAAGGAGTGGTATGTCTGCTTTTCTCGGCGCTTCACGAATTATTCTGGGAAACCCCATGTTCAGAGCATTTCTTCGTCTAGGCTTAAATAGTGCAACATGCTCCTTGATCGATGGAGGCTCTGTTGCTAAGCCTGGAACTCTTATTCACTACTCTCTACTTGAGCTTGAGGGAGTCCCCCTACAATGCTCGTTAACAGCACGCTTCTTTATAAACTTCTTCAACTCTATCATTAAGTTCAGTGTAAGGCTTCTCGGAGGCAATATTGATGATGTTAAGGATGCTTTGAATGTACCTGGCATTAGGAGGGGCATTGAAACAGTGCTGAAGGGCATTGCTCTCTATGGTGTAACAATTCCTCAGATGCTTCCAGCACCATTCATGATTGTTTGGGATTTCACAAACATGTGCAATCTTCGATGTAAACATTGTTATAGAGCTGCAGGCAAGCCTCTTCCAAACGAGCTTACACTTTACGAGAAGCTTAAGCTAGTTGAAGAGCTTGATAGAACAGGTGTGGCTGCAATTGCTCTAAGTGGTGGTGAGCCAACTATTCACCCAGACTATCTAACAATTGTAAAGGCGTTGGCGAAAAGAGAATTCTATGTAGCTACAGCAACCAATGGCTGGAGATTTGCAGATATAGACGAATTGAAGAAGGCTATCGATGCAGGGTTAAACTATGTAGAGGTGTCAGTAGACTCAGCACATCCCAGAAGGCATGATGATTTCAGGGGTGTTGAAGGTTCATGGAATAGAGCTGTAAAGGCTCTTGAAAATGCTGTAAAGCTTGGGCTAAGCCATGCAATGGCTGTTACAATAACAAAGTACAACTTTGGCGAGGTTGAGGATATTCTGAATCTTGCAGAGAGTATAGGGGTTAAGAGAGTTGTTTTCTTCAATTTTGTACCAGCTGGAAGAGGCAAGGATATTATAGACCTGGATCTAGACCCTTTCGAGAGGGAGGAGCTCATGAGAAGACTGTATAGGGAGATGAAGAAGAGGAAGATAGAAATATACACCACAGCACCAGAATATGGCAGAGTAGTGATCCAGATGAGTAGAGGTAAAGAGGTTGCACCAACACACTTCGTAGCCAGAGGAGACCTTGTGACAACAGCTATAGCTGAGTTTATTGGTGGTTGTGGAGCTGGAAGAATATATGCCGCCATACTTCCAGAAGGCACTGTAACGCCATGCGTATTTCTGCCTATACCTGTTGGCAATATCAGAGAGAAGCCATTTGCAGAGATATGGAGCAAAAACCCGTTGCTCAACGCCTTTCGAAACAAGGATAATTTGAAGGGATTCTGCCGCAAATGTCCATACAGAAATGTTTGTGGAGGTTGTAGAGCAAGGGCATATGGCTATTTCGGAGATCCTCTCGAGGTTGATCCAGGATGCATTTACAATTACAGCGCTTGGAGGAGGCTAAAGGAATCTACTATTAGAGAAAGAGAAGCCACAGCACATACTATCAAACCCAAAATCACTACTGCAACATAGTTAGCGTTTCCCCGCTAACGGTACTCGATGTTATTTGTGAATTGTGATTCCGTTAGAGGAGTTGCACCTCTGTATGGGTTCACCAGCTTCACCCACACCCCATGGGTGGCTGTAGAGCCAAACACCACGAGACCCCCATCCGAATCTCTGTATCAACTCAGTGCGGATCATCCGAGAAACTATAAAGTATAGAGTTATTTAAACATTGCTCTAAGAGCCAAGTATCTACAAGGTATTCACAGATATTTAAAACTATCATCAGTTCTGTAACAGCCTTGTCGACAAATTCATTGCTTCAGCATACTATTTTATTGTTATATCTCTGTGTTGATCAATGCCATTATCTAGCTATAGCCATCAAATGAGCCTCCCTCGCACAACACATTCATAAAGCTTCAGAAATGCGTGAAGATGTAGCTTCATAGGAAACTATTATTAGCCTATATAATCCCTGTACAGGGGTTGAAACTGCTCCTTAGTATAGCAGTGTTTAATCTAGGTCTTTATAATGCTAGCGCTTTCTTGTGGGTTTTGTGGGTTTTGGTGGGGGAGGTGGTGGAGCACGTCCTTTAGCTTCTTTCAACCCTATTACATATCCTATTACAAGTGCTATCACAAGCAGTATAGCGGAAATTGCTATGGCAATACCTGGTTTTAAACCCATGTATATTGTGACAAGTGATGTTAGTGTATTGGTGATGAACACAGGTATTGTTGTGGTGGCAAAAATTGTTGTGGGCTGAGGAACTGTTAATGTGATTGTCACTGTTGTTGAAGTGTTTTGGTGTGTGGTATTTGTTGTGGGTATTGTTGTAGTTGTCAATGTGTTGGTAGAGGTGTTGGTTGTGTCTTGTGCAGAGCCTTGTATTAAGAGTAGCAATACCAAGATTGATAATACAAGCAGCACAGTTTCTAGCATAATTTTACGCAATTCTATCACACCTTCCCTATAGCAAGGTGTAGATATAAAAGTGTTTTACCTCATGCCAAAACATTGACTCCCAATAATATCTTTTAAGAGCTCTATACATACCACAGTTTGTTGGTTATTTGAGAAAGGGTCATAGTATTGCTCTAGTCAAATAATTTAAAATTTGGATTAGGTAAGCAGTGCTTTTGCATGCAAGGGTTTTGTAGATGGCTTCTGAAGAACATTTGAAGATTTTTCCTAAGTCCTCGAGACTTAGAGTTGTTAAGCCTTTTGATCCGTGGAGATCCCCTCTCTGCACATGTCCAATGAAGTGGGTTGTCCATCCTTATACTGGGTGTGCCCATGGTTGTGTGTATTGCTATGCCTCTAATTACATACCTAAACACTCAATTCCAAGACCAAAAAAAGATCTTGTCTCAAGTATTTTAAAGGATTTGAGGGTTCTGCCAAGAGGGATTCTAGTTGAGCTTTCTACCAGTAGTGATCCATACACATATCCAGAGAATGACTTGAAGCTAACGCGAAGAGTACTCCAAATTCTTTTGGAAAGTGATATGAGGGTGCTCATAACCACGAAAAGTGTCTTCATATTGCGAGATCTGGATATCTTGTCGAAGTTTAGGGATAGAGTGGCTATTGCCATAACTGTTACCACCCCAAGCGATGCGCTGTCCCATGTCTTAGAGCCTGGTGCTCCACCATCTAGTGAGAGGCTTAAGGCTATGGAGATACTCAGCAAGCATGGTATTGCAGTGACGCTGAGGCTAGACCCTATAATACCTATGGTTAACGATGATTACAACGAGATTCAGAGCCTTATCAAAGCCGCTGCTAGAGCTGGTGCTCTACAGGTAACAACATCTATGTATAAGGCAAAGCCCTTGGATTTTAGAAGAGTTTATGCAGTAACTAAATTGCTTCGAGGTAGCAATGCTGCTGAGAACTTGAAGCACCTATACTATGGCGATGCAAAGTCAACAACTATTGAAGGCTACAGATATCTGCAAGAGGGATTGAGACTAAGCTATGTGAAATTAGTTAAGGAGGTGGCTGAAAGCGAAGGACTTGCATTCGCTACATGCAGAGAAGGCTTTGCCCACCTACACACACCAGGAATAGCATGTGACGGTTCATCGTATACATATAACCTTAACAGTTCAGAGCCTATGCCCACCTCCTTCCCACCCAAAGTATGAGGATTCTCGAGCTGTTCACAAACCTCTCACATCTATTCGTGTTTATATCTGCGGGGGTGTTCAGGAGATCAAAGCTCTCAACATCTTTTCAAGGGCTTTTCTCTCACTGTTTAAACAGCTGTGATGTCTCTATCCATCTCAAACCTGCATTAGGAGGGTTACTGGGCTTCTACAAGTACATGTCTAATCAACATCACGCCTCTTATGCTATGTAACTTACCTAAAAGCTCCTTAATTCTCTCGCTAGAGCCCTTTATCGCTATTATGAGCATGCATCTCTCTCTATCTAAATGCACATGCATTGTGGAGATGATTACGTCTAGAAATGTGTGCTGGGCATCGGTCAGTGCTTCATCAACTCCTCCAACTTCGTGGTTGTATAAAATGGTTATTGACCCGGTGACATTTTTTACGATACTCCACTTATTCTCTACAATAAATAGTCGAAGTGCTTCTTGAAAAAGCTTAGACCTATTTTCAATGCCAAGTCCCTTCATCACTGCATCGAGCTCCTGAATCAGATCAGAGGGTATGTAGACCCCAAACTTGCTCTTTACCTTCTCTTCTCCCACTCTATACACACCTAAAACTAGAGTGTTTCCAACTCGAATTTTTGATTCAGCAGAAATAAGTTTTTGTCTAGTAGAAATGATTCTAGTATATATAGTATTTGCTTAAGCTCTTTGCTACAGCTTTTCCTCAGCTCTTCTCTTTATGGATCTAGTTCTTCTTTTGATTTCTGTATCTGGGTAAAATATTACATCTACGTGGTAAATCATTTTATTAACCTCTCTAAACATTTTCATAATATCTAGGCGCATTCTATGCAGCTTTGCTATTGTTGTGAATGGATGTACGTAGATCTCTACTTTGGTTATGTAGAATGACCCTATTTTCCTAACATCCACATCCCTAATTTTTATACCTTCGCCAAACCTTTCACTAAGTACAGTCATTAACTTGTATTTCAGCTCTACATCTATATTGAGTCCCAGTAGAGATTTCACAGAGTCTTCAACTATATCAGCAACACTATGAAACATGAAGAAGAGGCTAGCAATTATTGTGAGTAGCTCTACTGACTTGCTCTGCGTTAAAGAGGTTACAATGATACCTATTGTCACAAGTGCCGAGGCTATAGTATCTATAGCTGCATGCATGTACTCTACTTTGAGAATCTCAAGCCCAGTCTCAGCATAAGCCTTCCTCAGACAACTAAAAGCATAGAATGTCAAAACACCGCCGATAAGGGATACAAACGCTAGAAAAGGATTCGATGTCGTAACCCCTGCACCAGGCTCCGTCACATAGGAATTGATGTAGTCTATGAATGGCACCATATACGTACCTATAACTATAGCTGATACCAGCAAGGCCAAGACCAATTCAAAGAAAAGCACCCCCCAAGAAAACCTCTTCAAAACCTTCATAACTAGGTACAAAGCCATCATGGTAGTGAATTCAAGCGCACCATCAACTGCCCAATGAGCAACATCCGTGATTAAAATCATTGAATGTGAAATCACTGCAAAGACTAGCTCCAGAACAAACCCAGCAACAGACACAATAAACACTATCCTTACAGCATCAAACCCCTCTCTAAACCTATATGAAATCTCACGCAAAGACAACCCCACCACCATCGTACAACACATTGATACAAAAATCCCTAGTGCGGGGGGTGGGATTTGAACCCACGCAGGCCTACGCCAGCGGGTCTTAAGCCCGCCCCCTTTGACCTAGCTCGGGCACCCCCGCAACAATAAGCCCACTATACTTGTTTTGCAGTTCGGGTTATTAACTTTTATATTACAACCCAAAAGCTTGCTTTTTAATGCAGTATGGTGAGAAGTGCTTATAGACCTTGACCTTCCCCCCACCCTAAAGTACAAGGGTTCTTAGGATGTTCACAGATCCACCACATATATTTGGGTTTACATCTGTCATTTGTGGGCAGGTGGAGTGCTCAGAAATCCCAACATATATTTAGCTGTTTGTAGTTGCCAAACCTGCATCACATGGCTAGAGACAATCGCATATTCAAGACAGGTTCAGAAAACTTAATAATCCTTTCTCAATAATCCTCGCCTTGGAAAGCGAGGCTTTTGGTTGTAAACATGAATAGATGTGGGGGCTGATGAGACTCCCTAGAGAGTGGGGAGGAGGTTAGCTCAGATAGTGTAGCCCAGCTGTGATGATGCATGAGCGTGATGAGAAGATGATTAGTGTCAAGAGTTCTGAGCTCAAGTTGATTGCAACAACTAGTATAGATTTAGAGCATGAGGCTTGTGAGGATATTGAAAATGCGCTCGTATTTATTGTTTCTAGTGTTCGCTGCATTCCTCTAGAGAGAGGTGGTGTTGTGCTTGTGTACACAGATGATGGTTGTGACCCGCTGAAGCTTATTAAAACGCTTGTTCAAAGCGATGTTAGATGCTTTTGGATATACCCTGTTTACAAAGCCTGTAGAGCGAGTTATGAAGATGTTTTGAAGTGCTCACTAGAACTCCTTTTACAGTCAAGTGTTTCAAAACCAATAAGATTGCTGGGCAAGTGCAGGAAGAGAGGTGTGTACATAGATTCATGCTCAAATCTACTAAAATATGTTATGCCATTCCTCGAATCGCTAAACATTGTATCAGTAGATTTTAAGAGACCTGAATATATCTTGAGAATTGAGGTAGTTGGTTCAATAGCAGCTCTTTCACTGTATCCAGCCTCTATCGAAAATACATTCAGAGTCAAAAGAGCTCCCACCACCTAGAAATGCTTTTACAAACGTTTAATCTGCATCGACCTCCTCCCCACAGTGAAGAGCTAGGCATTTAGTTGCAAATGCATATTTGGCAAAACAACTCATTTTTGCAAAGCTTTTGCTATTTGCATCGATGCTCTCCATATATCGTCATCTATATGATGCAAATTCTTTATGGCCTTACCTCTCGCACCAGGGGTTATAGTGGCTGAGTCTGCAAGGGCTATGCCTATGGTAATCAGGTATTTTTCCCCAGGCTCAAAAACTGAGACTATATCGCCTTTTGAAAATGGTTTTGAAAGCTTCTTGATGCCTGGTATCATAACATCTGCACCGTTTTTCAAATGATTGACAGCCCCCTCATCAACTGTGACTGTGGGTGTTACCAAAATCTTCTTGGTGTTGTAAAACACATTTACAGCGTAGAGCGTTGGTATATAGAGTTCGACTCTATTTGTCTTAAAGAGTGCTGGTATTGCACCAAATGCTAAAATCTCGAATCTCTCTCCTGAGACCCTCTTCACATCATCTTCTAATTTTTCGAGAAAATCTATGAAGACCCTATCTATGCATATCCTCTTCCTAAGCTCATCAATAACTGCTTTCACATCTTTTTTCGAAAGATACTGCATTTTCAACTTAGCACCACCTAAAGTAAAACTAATACGCTGTGAAGATATTAAAACTGTTTGAAAGGTGTTTTCACATGGGCATGGTTCTAAAGAGATGTAGATACGTTGTGAAGTCTTTTAAACCCTTTCAAATAGCTGAGTTTGCTGATATCGTTATTGACAACGGTGTTGTGACTTGCGTTGGCAATTGCGCTTACTCGCAAGAGTTCAATGTATTGGAATGCGATGACTCCATAGCTATGCCAGGTCTTGTAAGCATGCATACCCATGCTCTTCCAGAGAAGGATTATGTTGACAACAGCATTAATGTTGTGAAAATGGTGTTAGAGCAACTCACTCGCTATGGCTACACAGCGATTCACATAGTTGATGTGGATACTGATATGCTTGAAGATGCATGTAGGATTGCGATGAAAATAGGGGTGAGGATCTCTATAGGACCCATCATCACCAGCTCCAAGGATTTGAATAAGCTGAGCCATTTGAAGCACTTTAAGAAAAACCTATACTGTATTCCATCAATCAACATCCCATCAGCAGAAGATGTTGATGCAAATATCTTAACAGCTGTTAAGGAATTTGTATCAACATACAATCCCTCTATACACATTCACATAACATCCTCTGAAAGCATTGCAAAAACCCTTTCCTACTACAGAAGAGTTGGTTCATGGCCTATCACAGCCTTAGACAATCTCGGTCTTCTAACCAAAAATACTTGCATAGCTCATGCCTCTTGGATTACAACATGGGAGATTGAGAGGATTAGAGAAAGAGGCTCCTGCATAGCTTTAGCACCATTTGCTGATGCAATGAAGGGGGTTCATGGTGTGGCACATCCAGCGCTATTTGATATAGAAAAAATCTGTATAGGGATTGACAATCCCTGGCATCGCCCCAGCCCATCTGTATTACTCGACATAATATCTCTACAAGCTGTGTACAGCAGTAAAACATGGGGGATTTACCCAGATATGCAGCAGATTCTTCACTACGCAACTACCTTAGGATACTCAGTAATGGGTATTGAGGCAGGTGTTATCGAGCCGGGCAAGAGAGCTGACATCGCTGTTTTACATGCTAACCAACATGACTTAGATAAATCCCTTGGGGGATTTCTATTTAGAGGGCTTTCCAACTATACAAAGTATACAATAATTGAAGGAAAACTTGTGTGGAAATATTTGCACAGTATGTAGCTCAGTAAACTCCCCCTTTCTATGAGTGGCGAAGACCTGTGATTGAAAACATTGAGGCAGTTGCATGCTTGTTGGTGTGGCGCTAGTGTTTTATCCACGATGCTATAGATTTCATTATTGTGGGTAGTACTGATAATATTCTTCCTTTCCTAACCTCTCTAAATAGATATTTTAGTCTCAGGTAGAACCTTGCATATGCTTCTCTTAGGAGTTTTTCAATTGTTTTAGCATCCATATAAAAGCTTTTCATAACAGCTCTAAGCGTTGTGTAATGCTCCCAGTTCTTATCCACAATCAGATTATGCTTAGTTGCATAGTCGTATAAAGGTGTTCCTGGGTATGGCGTTGCTATTGTGAACTGTGCATATGGTGGATCTAGCCTTATAGCTAAGTCAATGGTTTTCCTAACATCTTCCACATCCTCCCATGGAAACCCTATAACAAAACTTGCAACAACATCTATATCAGTTTTGTGCACAATGCTCAACTTTTTCACATTTTCAAAAAACTTCAGCACGTGATCAACAGTTATTCTCTTACCTATACTGTCTAGCGTCTTCTGTGAACCCGATTCAACACCGACAAAGAGGCCTATGCAACCTCCATCTACAAGCATTTTCATAAAATTGAGGTCCTGTAGATGATCAACTCGAGCACCACAGGCAAACGCTATGTCAAGACCCCTCTTCTTCAACTCTCCCACAATATCAGAAACATATTTCTGAGACCATGTCAGCTCATCATCTGTAAAGATTATGTACCTAGCCCTATACCTATTAACTAGTTGTTCTATCTCATCAACAACATTAGAAGGGCTCCTAAACCTTATTCTCCTTCCCCAGAAGTATGATGTTGAGCAAAATACGCATCCATATGGACAGCCACGAGATGCCATCACATGCGCAACACTGATGTTCTTGCCCAATACTGTGTATCTATCCATTGGAAGGAGGTGCCTAGCTGGAAAAGGAAGCGAATCTAGATTTTCTATAGGTTTCCTACTATTAGTTACAACAACATTACCCTCGCCATCCTTAAACGCAATGCCATCTACACTCTTCAACACATCTTTTGAAAGCCCATACCTCTCTAAAGCTTTTACCAGCTCCAGCATTGTGTACTCACCCTCAAACCTAACAACAACATCAAAACCATTGGACAGAGCCTCGCCATACATAGATGTTGGATGAGGGCCTCCAGCGACAAGCACTATGTCGGGAAACAGCTCCTTCAACCTCTTAGCCATTTCATAACCTTTTACAGCCATTGGTGTCAATAGAGAGAGCCCTATTACATCAGGTTTAAACTCTTTAACAATCTCAATAAACCCTCTATCCGTCAACCTAAGCGTTGGAGAATCAACAACTCTAACACTATACCCAGCATTTTCAAGAACAGCTGCTATGTAGGCAAGCCCAAGGGGAGGTGCATTTATTCCCCCAACTCTGTATATCTCAAGATCATGTATATTTGGTGGAAGAGCCAGCAAAACCCTCATAACCACACCGCCATGCCTAAAACACAATGCAGAATTAAAATAGCTAGCATTAAAACACACAACATGCTACTCAAATAAGTCACTTCATCAAAACAACATACTACCACCAATAACACCTGCTTAAAACACTCTACACAACTTCAAATAGCAGCACTACATAAACACACTAACAACATGTACAGTACAATGCTAACCTGCCATACATTTGAAAACACAAACACACTCTTCTTACACTGCTACATCAAAACGCTTCAACAAAACTCATCAAAATAAAGATGAAACTTCTGAACGGCTCAACTACTCCACAGATAAAGATGTGAATAGATGAGGAGAATGACGAACCCTTTCTCGTCATGTAGTGTAAAGAGGAGATTAGATATATGAGGTGTGGATCTCAACATGGATGCCTCTCCTCATTTTTGCTTAGCAATGCTCTTAGCTTCATCGAGACTATATAACATGCTATAGCCTCTTACAGCTTTATATACTCCTTAATACATTGTATACTCGGTTTTAGAGCATGGCAATTACCTATGATTTGAAAGAGCTCAGGCTTTTAGCTAATGAAATATGCTCAAAATATAGCCTTCTATGCTTTAGTGAACTAGATGATGAAGAGTTCAGAGCCATGATGCTGTTTTCCATCACATGGATTGAGACCTTTTACCACATAGACCCTGAAGAATGTGTAGAGGATATCGAATGTGTTGAAAAGGTTTTAACTATCCATGGAGAGGTATATGGGCTGATGCTGAAAGATAGCTATGCTATAGAGCTAAATAAAGAAAAAATCTTCAAAACAATAGAAAAACTATCAAAACTTCAGCAACTAGGCAAAGAAAAACATGCAGACCCCTAACACAAGACACCAACCCACCTAACTGCAATATCTCAATTTTTACAACATAATCAATTTTTATCAATCTTTACAGACCCAAAACACTTTAATAATTCTGACCTCCTCTTTACCTTGAAGAACAGTATTCCTGCTAGGGTAGGGAGGTTCTAGACTGTATCTCCACCTCTGGGGGGTTCAATCCCGGGCCTGGTCTCCGGCCCACTACCCCTATCCATCGTACTTAGGGCTATGGATAAACTGTTTATCATCACCAATAGCTTAAAGAGTTTAACACTCATCACCAAGATCAGTTAAACAAAGAGAATTTATAAAC